>ERZ825159.1611-NODE-1611-length-21034-cov-3.811049_pt1 | contig 21034 bp, 16 predicted proteins | sample MGYA00519932_ERZ825159 | MGnify/ENA primary metagenome ERZ825159 (study PRJEB31778, sample SAMEA3449191) | human gut metagenome | biome: human gut; feature: human-associated habitat; material: faeces | place: United Kingdom | collected 2010/2012 ...
GTACGTTTTTTTTAGTCATTTTTGAGGGGCTTTCTGGAGGGTTTGTGTTGGAAAGCTGGTTTTTCGTACTTGTTAAGCTATCTGATTGATAAGAAAGAATATAGAAAAGGAAAAATAATTGGAAGAAAGGATTGCAGGTTCAAAAAGTAGTTGTATTTTTGTGCAGTGAAAATGGCGAAAGAAAACGTACGTTTTTTCGCTATTTTTCTTCTTATACCCATATACTTCTTATTAGCAATGACTTACATTGCAAAAAGTGCCTAAAGCCATATAAAAAAAGAGCTGTTTTCAACCGCTCGCCAAACTTCTTTACATCTTCATCAAAACAAAGATAATCAATCACCTATAAGATTAACTTCCTTTATTTACATTGGAGGGGAAAAACAGCAAAAACAGCAGGTTTCGTAATTTCATCTTGGAAAAGCTCCCCCTTCTGTTAAAGATATACAAAATACGGAGTATTGGTTGCTTAGCTCAATAACAGCTTCAAGACTTGCAAAACCTTACATTATTATGTATCTTTACATCAACGTCCGTCACAGACGGATCAAACAACTATAATACGTTAATACAATATATGAAAGAAAAAATCGACTCTTCCGACATCCCCACCTCCTATCTGCTCTGCATGAAACAAGATTGCCCCAAAGCCACTACTTGCTTGAGGAGAATCGCAGAACAACAGATCGGCGACGAAGTCAAACTGTGGCACGTCATCAGCCCTAAATACCAAGAGAAGCAAACCGACCGATGTGCTTATTTCCGCCCTGCCGATAAACTGACCTATGCGCTCGGTTTCATCGGGATGCTGGACCGGATGCCCTACAAACTGATGCAGGAAGCCATTTGCAAGCTGATGAGACGGTTCGGACGCAGGACTTACTACCGCGTGCGAAAAGGCGAACGCCCGCTCTCGCCGGACGAACAAAAAAGCATGTTGAACATACTGAAACAGTGCGGTATCAACGATCCCGGAAAGTTCGATGCCTACTTCGAGGCATACGACTGGTAAGTTCACATGACGCAACTTGCCTACGTATTGGTTGTACCATACCTATGTAACGACCGTTTCCTCGGCATGAAACGGTTGTGCCAAGCTTATGTAACAGGCGTTTCCTACTCAGGAAACAGTTGTGCCAAGCCGATGTAATTGTTTTGGCACAGCCGGAGCAGCAAACATACCCTTGCGGGAACAAGTCCAAGACTCGACGCCGAACAGATTCCGGACAGAAGCGAATGGGAAACGGAAACATAAAAAAGAAGCCTCTCTTCACAGAGAGGCTTCTTTTTTATACCGAAAATAACCAATAAAAACTTTTCGATATAGTTAATCATCTTATATGCTTACATAATTGACAAAAGGTTTTGATATAGCGATTATACTAATAGTGTTACTTTCTTAATGACATTGCAAAGATACGGGTACTTCCCACCTCCTACAATACCTATATGTGAGTAAAAAAACGTCTTTTACTACCTAATCAAGGTGATATTCAGGCGCAATACCTACAAATGGGTAACATCGGAACCTTTTTACCTACTAATTGCGATTGCACACCGTTGACAGCCCCTCTAATTTTGCCAAAAATTAAAAAACGCAATGAAAAGGTTAACTAATTTATTAGCAATCACTCTACTCACCTCTTGTGTAACGGCATTTGCACAGGAACAAGAAGAAACAACGACAGAAAAATCCGCAGTGGAACAATCCGCAGACATTTATGCAGCCGGATATAACAAGTTCCGCTTCGGCGGATATGGGGAGATCCTCGCAAACTTTATGGACTACGGCATCAACCGTTTCCGGGGTACGGACAACGGAAGCAAGAAAGACCATCGCAATTCGATCTCCATACCCCGTTTTGTCTTGGCCTTCGATTACAAATTCAATTCCCAATGGGTATTAGGAGCAGAAATAGAATTTGAGGCTGGAGGTACGGGAAGTGCCTATGAGATAGAAAACACAGAAAACGGAGAATACGAAATGGAAGTTGAAAAAGGCGGTGAAGTTGCTTTGGAACAATTCCACATCACACGTCTTATCCATCCGGCCTTCAATGTCCGTGCCGGTCATTTGATCGTCCCGGTCGGTTTGACCAACGAGCATCACGAGCCGATCAACTTCTTCGGAACTTCTCGTCCGGAAGGCGAAACGACCATCCTTCCTTCTACCTGGCACGAAAACGGTATCGAAGTGTTCGGTACGTTCGGCCGAGGCTACACACGTTTCAACTACCAGGCTTTGGTCGTTGCCGGATTGAACGCCAACGGGTTCGACCGCAATACATGGGTTGCCGGCGGCAAGCAGGGACTATTCGAAACAGACAACTTCACCTCACCGGGCTATGTGGCCCGCCTGAACTATTTAGGAGTACCGGGATTGAAAATAGGCGGTTCCTTCTACTATTGCCACAATACGGGAGCCAATTCCGACAAACCGGAAACATACGTCAAATATGGAAACATACCTTTGCGCATCTATACGGCTGACCTGCAATACAAAAACAAATATGTCACCGCACGCGCAAACATGATATACGGCAACCTGAGCAAAGCCGACGACCTCAGCAGTGTCAACAACCACCAAAGCGGCGGTTCTCCTTATACACAGACAACCCCGATCGCCAAACGTGCGGTCAGCTACGGTGGTGAAGTGGGGTTCAACCTGCGTGCGGTTTGTAAAGACAATATGAGCGTACCCGTAATCTATCCGTTCGTCCGCTACGAATACTACAACCCACAGGAAAAAGGCGAAGGCAAGCACACGATGGATTTACGCAACAAAGTAAGCATGTGGACAGCCGGAGCCAATTGGTATGCTTTACCTAATCTTGTCGTGAAAGCAGACTATACAACACGCAAAATCGGAGGCGGCAAATATAACAGCGAAAACGAATTCAGCTTGGCTATCGCCTATATCGGCTGGTTCCTCAGCAAATAAAAACAATATAAACAAATTAATAACTTATCAATAAAAATGAAAAAGAAAAATTATTTCTATCTGGCAGCCTTATCGCTCGCCATGACATTCTCGATGGGAGCATGTAGCGACAACAACGACCCCAATCCGGATGGTGGCGGAAAAGATCCGGTCAACCTGGATTACAGTTCTGAAAACGCCAGTGCATGGGGTAACTATATGTATAACGTTGCAATGTTGCTGAACGACGATGCAACCATGCTCTACAATTCTTGGGTAACCGACTACGTCGATGAGCAGGGTTCACACGGCCCATATGCCACGATTTTCAAAGACCAGACTGCCGGAGCTTACCAAAGCCCGCTCTCGTGTATCGAGGAAATGATCGAAAGCGGTATGTGGAACATCGCCAACGAAGTAGGTGACGCCAAGATCAAGGACCCGTATACCAAATATACCAGCGGTGACAAGGAAGGCGGTCTCTATGCCGTCGAATCATGGTATAGCTGGCATTCGCGCGACGACTATACGAACAATATCTTCTCCATCCGTAACACATACTACGGCCGCATCGACGACAACGACGTGTCCAAAGTAGACGGAAACCTGAGTGCATTCAACTCTTACAAAGATTTCGACGATGAAGGAGACATCGCAGAACACTCGCTTTCAAAACTGATCGCTTCAACCAACCCGGCTCTCGACGAAGAAATCAAAACGCTGATTTTCGCTTCTGCAAAGGCGATCCTGGCTATTCCGCAACCGTTCCGCAACAACATCGACAGCGAAGAGTCCGTTGCCGCAATGAACACTTGCATGGAACTGGCCAACCTGTTGTTAAATGAAGTAAAACCGTATGTAAACCAAACATTCGGCGATCCTGAATACGACGATGACCTTGATGCAATAGCCGAACAGTTTGTCGATGCGGTCGTTCTTCCTACTTATAAAGACTTGCAGGAAAAGAACAAGCTTTTGCTGGATGCGGTAAACCAGTTCAGACAAAACCCAAGCAACGACAACTTCGAAAAGGCCTGCAATTTATGGATCACGGCACGCGAACCGTGGGAAAAGAGCGAAGCTTTCCTTATCGGTCCGGTCGCCAACTTAGGTCTGGACCCCAACATGGACAGCTGGCCTTTGGACCAGAACGGTATCGTACAGGTATTGAATTCACAAAACTGGGATGACCTGGAATGGAGCGGAAACTTTGACGAAGAAGATGAAGCCATCGGAGCCGCACAGAGCGTACGTGGTTACCATACATTGGAATATCTCCTATTCAAAGACGGGCAGCCCCGCACTGTCGATGGAGCAAAATAAACATGCCTCTGAGACATAAAACTTGATAATAGATCATGACAAACCTTGAAACAGCAGACAAATGCCCGCTGTTTCAGGGTTTCAGAGTAATTACACAATGCGACTCGCGTTATTCGGAAATAAATTCAGAAAACCAATAAAATGATATGAAGCAATCTTACCTGTTAACATCCTCGCTATTCCTGCTCTTTGCATGCGCAGCTTGTGAAGAGGACGATAAAATGGATATGGATAAAATAGATGTCCCGAACGGATATGCGCTGTCAGCAGGGACTTCAACGATTTTCCTAAACTCATCGGTCGCCTACGATACGAACGCCGACTGGATAACAGGAGCCAACTCGATCCGTTTCAACAACGGCGACGGTCTCTACGACGATGTACGCACCAGCAACAATGGCGACGGAGGCGGTCTCGGACCTGTTTATGCCGGCTATTCCTGCGGCAGTTGCCATCGCAACGCAGGAAGGACCAAACCGACATTGTGGGAAAATGGCGGATCGGGCAACTACGGTTTCTCTTCCATGCTGGTCTATATCTCCCGCCGCAACGGTGCTTTCTTCCGCGACTACGGACGTGTATTGCACGACCAAGCCATCTACGGCGTCAAACCGGAAGGTAAGTTGTCCGTCACATACGACAAGCAGACTTTTTCCTTCCCCGACGGAGAGACTTACGAACTATGCAAACCCAATTACACGATAACCGAATGGTATAAAGACAGTATCGCCCCGGAAGATTTGTTCTGCACCGTACGCATCCCGTTACGCCACGTCGGTATGGGACAGATGATGGCGATCGACCGCCGGGAAATCGAAGCGCTCGCTGCCAAAAGCAATTATCCGGAATATGGTATCAGCGGACGTTGCAACTATATCACCGAGAAGGGTGTCACCGGTGTCGGCCTTTCAGGAAACAAGGCACAGCATCTTGACCTGACCGTCGAACTGGGCTTTTCAAGCGATATGGGCGTGACAAACAGCCGCTATCCGGAAGAGATTTGCGAAGGGCAGGCTCAGATCAACCAAGGCAGCATGATGGGACTCTCGTACGACCAGCTCGACATATCGACCGCCGATATGGAAGATGTGGACCTTTACATGCAAAGCCTCGGCGTACCGGCACGGCGCAACATAAACGACCCTCAGGTCATCTTAGGAGAACAAAAGTTTTACGAAGCGAAATGCCATCTCTGCCACGTCACTACGCTGCACACGCAAGCGGGCGGTTCCACACTGCTCAACGGCACACGTTTGCCATGGCTCGGCGGACAGACCATACATCCTTATTCTGATTTCCTACTGCATGACATGGGGTCGGAGATCATGGGAGTCGGGTTGAACGACAATTATGTCAGCGGCCTGGCACGAGGAAACGAATGGCGTACTACGCCGCTTTGGGGTATCGGGCTGCAGGAGAAAGTCAACGGTCATACCTATTTCCTTCATGACGGACGCGCCCGCAACCTGACCGAAGCCATCATGTGGCATGGAGGCGAAGGGGAAGCCTCCAAAAATTTATTCAAACAAATGAGCAAGGAAGAGCGTGAGGCAGTGATCGCATTCCTCAACTCCTTATAATTTATCCATAAGACAAACTAAAATGAAACAACTGATAATCACAATTGCAGCATTATTACTATTGCCGTTGGCCGTCATGGCCCAATATGAGGAAGATACGGAAAACGGTGTCGTATCACTAAACGGCAAAGAAGGTTTTACAATCGCTACCAAGAAGGGGGATTTCGTTTTCAAACCTTATATGTTGGTCCAGACCAGTGCTAACATCAACTACTACGACGATGAAGGACTGGATCCGGCCTACAATCAGGACAATATACACAACAGCGGTTTCTCGATCCCTTATGCCATCCTCGGTTTCACGGGCAAGGCATTCGACCGGGTGACATTCAACCTCTCCATCAATGCTGCCGGAAACGGAGGAAACATCCTTCAACAGGCTTGGTTCGACGTAGAGATGAAAAAGAGTTTTGCCATACGTGTCGGCAAGTTCAAGACTCCGTTCTCGCACGCTTACCTGACTACGCTGGGCGAGACGTTAATGCCGACACTGCCGACATCGCTCACCTCATCCGTTATCCTGCCTTATTCTCTTAATGCCGTGACACCGAACATCGGCATGGGATTCGACCTCGGAGTGGAAGTGCACGGATTGGTAAAGGATAAGTTCGGCTACGAAGTTGGGATTTTCAACGGAACGGGAAGCTCCGTCAACGTGGCATCCAAAACGTTCAGCGACGACTGGCATATCCCGTCATTGTTGTATGCCGGCCGCATCACGTACATGCCGAAAGGAGTTATGCCGTCCAACCAGGGCAGCCCGAACCGTTTGAAGGAAGACAAGATGTTGTTCGGTCTTTCCACGTCATTGAATGTGGAGAGCGAAAGCGAAAGTACGAACGATTTCCGGGCAGGAGCAGAATTCGCCATGTTGAAGAATCGCCTGTATCTCGGCGCTGAAATCTATTATATGAATGTAGGGTTTACCAAACGGCAGAAAATTGACGAGAGCTATAACTATTTAGGGGGGTACGTGCAAGGCGGTTATTTCGTTACCAACAAACTACAAGCGACAGCCCGTTATGACTTCTTCAACCGCAACGGATTGGACACAAACGGTTTTCTGAATATGCCGGCCGTCGGATTTAACTATTTCTTCACCAGCTGCAACTTGAAACTGCAAGCCATGTATCAGTTCATCGGACGTACCGGACATGACACGCAGCTTGACCGCGACAACGACGACTTAGGATTAGCCATGCATTCCGGAACCGTCTTACTTCAGTACACTTTCTAATCGTAACGTCATGAAAAGAGAAGTTTATTCATTCATCTCCGGGCTATTGCTCTTTTCCTGTCTTGCCATCTCCTGTGACGATGGCAAGATATATGATGAAAACAATCAGACGGAAAGGGAAGGAGGAACAGTGAAGTTAACCGCCCAAATCAACGGGATAGATTCCTGGCCAGGCGGTTACAGCGTCGTACTGGCCGGATTCACCCCTGACAATGCTTTCGCACAAACGGCAAAAGGGATTAGCCAGACAGCCGACGGAACGATAAACATGGTCTTGGCCGGTATTCCCAGTGAAGTCACACAGATCGAAGTTTGCGTCATCAACAAGCTACGCAAAAGGATTGCCAGTTTCTATACCGCCGACTACACGGAACAGGCGGATACCATACGGCTGGATGCCGGAAAGTTGGATGCCGGCATGTTCAACAGTATCCAAACCGAAATTTTCAATCGTTCCTGTACGGCTTGCCATGGAGGAAGTACGGAACCTGCTGCCGGACTGTACCTCACGGAAGGTAAAAGTTACAAAGCCTTAGTCGATGTCGTAGCTGATAAAAGCGAGGAAGGGCTGAAACTGGTCAAGCCGGGAAGCGCGGAGGAAAGTTTCCTGCACGTCATCTTGCACGAGAACATTGTCAAGTACGATCATACCAACGTCATCACGACCTCCAGCACTCTGACGTTGCTCGACGATTGGATCAATAACGGAGCTAAAGAATAAGAAAGCACATATTACATGGATTATATCAAAAAGACATACACAGACAAAGCTGTCGAAGTTCAAATTTCTTCCTTTGCCGGGAAAGGTGGGGTTACCGAATATCACGTTCTGCTCGCTATTACAGACCGGACATTGCCGTTTTCCGGACAACTTCAGAACATCCAACGGGCCTATGTGGCAGTTATCCAAGAGGTGTTACCTGACGATGCGACTGCCGTCTTCCGGCGCTATTTCCTGAGCGACGCTGCCAACCAGGCCGACTTGGTGATGGTTTGGGAATGCGAAAATTCCTATTGCCCTCTTTCCATCGTGGAGCAAGCTCCACTAAACGGGAGCAAAATAGCCATGTGGACTTGGTTTCAGACCGGTATCACTGTCGAAACTACCAAAAACGGAATGTCGAAAGCCAAACACAACCGTTATACACAATACTGGACCGGGGGCTCTTGCAATAGGGCTTCCAACTCCGAGTACCAGACACGGCTTTTGCTGAACGATTACGTCTTGCAACTGACCGAGCAGGGATGCAAGTTGGCAAACGATTGCATCCGTACCTGGTTCTTCGTTCAAAACGTGGATGTCAACTACGCCGGCGTCGTCAAGGCCCGCAAAGAGGTTTTCATCACGCAAGACCTGACGGAAAAGACCCATTATATTTCCAGTACGGGAATAGAAGGACGCCATGCCGATCCGAACGTTTTTGTCCAGATGGATACTTATGCCGTAAAAGGCTTGCAGACCGGACAAATCCAGTTCCTCTATGCTCCCACCCACCTGAATCCGACATACGAATACGGAGTGACTTTCGAGCGGGGGACAGCTGTAACCTATGGCGACCGGAAACAAATCTTCATTTCCGGAACCGCGAGTATCGACAATCAAGGCGAGATCATGTATCCGGGGGATATCCTGAAGCAGACGGAACGCATGCTGGAAAACATCGACACCTTGCTACAGGAGGCGGGAGGCGGATTGCAAGACATCATGCAGGCAATCGTCTACTTGCGCGACCCGGCCGATTATGTCGTGGTCAAGCAATATATCGAAAGCCGGTATCCGTCGTTTCTCCACCTGATCGTACATGCTCCCGTATGTCGTCCGGGCTGGCTGATCGAAACGGAATGCATAGCTGTCATACCGGCGGATGCACCTCAATATGCATACTTATAATAATCTACTATACAAATGATAAAAGATATGGGAAACATGAAGAACGGAAAATACAGGGAAACAAGCAAGATGAGTGACCTGATATGCGAGAATTATCCGATGGTCCTTGTGATGAGCCGCTTCGGTATCGACCTGGGGTTCGGAGAGAAAAACATCGGGGAAGTATGCCGGCAGAATAAGATCGACACATATACATTCCTGACTGTCGTCAACTTTCTGACGGAAACGGAGACAATCCCGGCAGCGGAGATCCATAAAGATATCTCCATCTCTTCGCTTATCACTTATCTGCATAATGCACACGACTATTTCCTGAACTTCCGTCTTCCCCATATCCGCCACAAACTGACAGAGGCGATCGTGAGCTGCCCGAAAGATGTGGCCTTCGTGATCCGCCGCTTTTTCGACGAATATGCCGAAGAGGTACACAAACATATGTCGTACGAAGAGAAAACCGTCTTCCCGTATGTCCGCAATTTGCTGGAAGGAAAGAAAGACCCGAAATATAACATCACCATCTTCCGCAAACGGCATGACCAGATCGAGATGAAAATCACGGAACTGAAGAACCTGATCCTGAAGTATTATCCGGGACCGGACAGTAATTTGCTCAACAACGTCCTGTTCGATATTTTCGCAACAGAACAAGACCTTGCCTCTCATAACCGGGTAGAAGACTACATCTTCGTACCTGCTATTCTGTCTTTAGAAAAACAATAAAACCACTTGCCATGTCCACTAACATTAAAATAACGATAGCCGAATCATCCTCCATCATCCGGTGCGGACTGGAAACACTGCTGAAACGCTTACCTGGATTCCGTATCCAGATATCCGAAATAACAGCAGCAGACTGTCTGACAGAGGGCTTACGCATTTATAAGCCGGACATCCTGATCGTAAATCCTTCCATTCCGGGAAACTTCAACCTACAACATCTGAAAGACGAATGCGGCTGCCCGGATATGAAATGTTTTGCCCTTCAATATAATATAAACGACCCGTTTCTGCTTCGCTCCTATGACGATCAGATATCAATATACGATAATGCCGATGAGTTGAAAAATAAATTGGAACGCCTCAACACCGAAGAAGTTCCGTCCGAAGAAGGGGAAAACGAGGACCAGCAGACACTGAGTAGCAGGGAAAAAGAGATTGTCATCTGTGTGGTAAAAGGCATGACAAACCGAGAGATTGCAGACAGGTTATACCTATCCACCCACACCGTTATTACCCACCGCCGGAACATCGCCCGAAAATTGCAAGTACACAGTGCCAGCGGCTTGACTGTCTATGCCATCGTAAACAAATTGATAGAGTTGAAGGACTTGAACGGCTAACAAACAGTACCGTTCCTTACTTTATTAAGTAATTTTCAACTCTCAATTTTCTGATTTCAATTAAATAGCCTTATTTTTACAATCTATACTATAAAAACACAATATAAATATGAACCTGATAAGGAAAACATACGACACGACGGAAGTGCAAATCACCTCTTTTCAATCCTCCAAAGGCATAACGGAATACCATATTTTCTTCCAACAGACGAACTGCCTGGAGGATTTTCACACTCAGTTACAGCACATACAAGATGTTTACGCCCATTCAGTGGAAGAGTTGCCGGGTAATCCGGTCGCTATTTTCCGGCGTTATTTTCTGAGTGACGTAACCAACCAGACAGATGAACTGATGGAACGGGAACGGCTTTCCCCCTATTGCGCACTATCAATCGTACAGCAGGCTCCGATGAACGGCACGAAGATTGCATTGTGGGCTTGGCTGCAGACTGGCGTACAGACACAGGTGTTGCCAAATGGGTTGTTTGAGGCGCGTCACGGTGCATACGGCCAGCTTTTAGGTGCCAACCAGTGCAACAGGGCGGCCAATTCGGAATACCAGACCCGCCTGATCTTCCGCGATTATATCCTGCAACTGACGGAAGCCAATTGCACACTGGCGGCTAACTGCCTGCGCACGTGGATCTTCGTACAGAATGTAGACGTGAATTATCCGGGTGTGGTAAAAGCCCGCAAAGAAGTGTTCGCGACACAAAACCTGACAGAAGAAACTCATTTCATCGCCAGTACGGGAATCGAGGGACGCTATTTCGACCCGATGGTATTCGTGACAATGGACACATATGCTGTTTCCGGTATCTGCCCCGGACAAATCCGCTATCTATATGCACCAGAACACCTGAACCGCACATATGAATACGGCGTTACGTTCGAACGAGGCACAGCTGTCACATACGGCGACCGCCGCCATGTCTTTATCTCCGGCACGGCAAGCATCGACCGATACGGAGAAATCGTGCATGCTGGCGATGTCATAAAACAAACTTCCCGCATGATTGAGAATATCGAAGCCCTGCTGAAAGAAGCGGACGCCACTTTGAATGACATCATGCAAGCTGTAATCTATATCCGCGATACGGCGGATTATGCGCGGGTCAAACGTTATATAGACGAACATCATCCCAGCCTCCCTTATATCATCGTACGTGCTCCGGTTTGCCGAACCGGCTGGCTGGTCGAAATGGAATGTACAGCGGTGACAGCCAAAGGAGATGAACGGTTTGCGGCACTTTAGCCATTTGGGCAGAATCCTTTTATCATAATAACAACGAAGCCCCGACGGAATTACTCTGTCGGGGCTTGTTTTGTGTCTGCTCTCTTTCCTCACGGAAGTACAGGCAGCATTGTTATTTTTTACTTTAGTATTAATGTACCACTTGTTCGCCCTCGCGGGGTAATTGACTGGTCGGAAAGACCGGACACATGGTCATTATTTGATTATAAAATCTTTATTTCAATATAGTAGAGACACTGTTTCATAGTGTCTCTACGGGAGATCATTATTACTTAACGATCGCTTTAACAGCTTCTTCACCTTCAACAGCTACTACAACTACGCCCTGAGGAGCAGCAATTGTTGCATCGCTTGAAGTGATAACTGTGTTAGCAACTGTCTGGCCCAAGATGTTAGTGATAACAACTTTCTTACCTTCAGCGTTAGCTACACGTACAGCACCCTGCAAAGCGATTACTGTAACTTCAGATGTTGCAATTTCTTCGTTGTCTGTTGCCAGCTGATCGTCAACCTTATTTTCAACATTGAAGATCAAAGCTCCGTCGCCACCTGTTGCAGCATGTGAGAATGTAGATGATTTGTCTGTCAAAACCACACAACCATTCTGAATCTTCAACCATGCAGCATTTTCAGGTGCAATAATCTTATTGTCATAGTTGTTCGATTCGAACAAGAACTGATTTTCTACGCCTTCTTCCGTTACATTACCTGCATTTTCCGGATGTACATAACGGAATGACCAAGTGTAATTCTTATGTTCGTTACCGTCAAGTCTATTCTTGATCAAATATGATTTAGAAGCAAGATTTTTCACAGAATCATTATAAGCTTCCAAAGCATCGAAGCTAATCTTATCGTTAGCCAAAGCTACGAATTCTGCCGGCAGGATCCACAACGTATCGGCAACACGGATACCTTCAACGAAACCTACGCGAGTATAACCACCCTTGATATCTGCATAAGGTTTGTCCTGACCGTAAACATCTACAGAATCCTGGAAACTTACCAAATATTTAGCTCTTTCGAAGCCAGGGATAGCCGGAGTAGCGTGAACACAATGTTCTGCGTCTGTAATATTACCGTCTTTGTCTACGTGAGGACCATCTTCCGTACAAGGTTTACCCGGAGTTCCAGCAAAATCGTTATGTGCAACCGAAATCAAGTATTGCGGTTTGATATAACCAGCACCACGATTAACCCAAGCAGTATCGATCTGGAATGACAAACCTGTTGCTTTGTCAGCTGTCCACATACCCAGATAGTCAACATTAGCATCAGTCAAGTTACTATTGTTTTCATCCATCAAGTATTCCTTACGGATAGTTTCGAAGAATCTCAAGCTGTCACGGCCGTCCGTTGCGCTTTCACTCAGTGCAACGTTGTTGAAACGACGATACAACGGAGTTGTAGAAGGTTCAACAGTGAAAGCAGAAGTTCTTGTTTCATTCAGCAACTGAACTTTCAGACCAGCACTCATACCGTCATCAGCGATACCGACTTTCTTCGTAACACCTGTATTTTGAATTTCAGTAGCATGAGCAGTTCTATTATAATTAGATTCGACGATAGCATAGAAGTCTTTACCATCATAGTGGTTGTTTTCTTTAAAGAAGAATGTATCAACAACCATATTAGAACCATAGTTTGCTACACCCATTGAATACTTGCTTCCATAAGCTTCAACCAAACGATCCTGTTCGTCTTTAGCAATGACATAATTCGTTCTTTCCAACTGAGCCAGTCCCGGAATCTTTTTCAAAAGAGCGGCATCAACATCGATACCATATTCGTATGTAGAACCTTCAACCAAAGCATAATCGCCGGCATCCTGCTTAACATAGATCAAAGAATCTTTACCTGTACCGTTAGCAATCCAATATTCCATTGAGAACGGGTTCAGATAATTGAATTTATATCTGTTGACCAACAAATCATTTGAGTCGATATGTTTGTAACCTAACTTCTTATCTTTGATGATTGCAGAGTCTTTGATCTGAACAAACGTTACGTTGTTCAACATATCAGCACCCGTTGTAAGTGTATAGATTTCACCATCTTCATTCAAACGGAACTGAACGTTATCCCAATCTTTCGCATTCGGGAATTCACGGTTTACAATTTTAACCGGAGAAACCGGTTGAGATACCTCTGCATTCAATGTTTTTGTAATAACCCACTGGTATGCAGGCATATGCAACGGTTCCTGTTCGTCCAATGTCACCCATTCGATTGCATATTGTTTTTTACCTTCTGCATTTTTATGAATAGGAGCAGCCAATACCTGACCCTTTGCATTCTTGATGATATACAAACCGTTGTCAACAGAAGTCTTATCGCTAGTTACGAAACAGCCTTTCAGACCGAAACCGATCTTTGTATTAATAGGTTGTTCTCCAATTGTAGCAATACGATCCGCAACAGTAAAGTTCTGCAACTTAACATGCAATTTAGCAGCAACAGCATTACCTTCAGTCTTAAACGGATCTACAAACTTATCACCATAATTATAAATTTTTCCTTTCGATGTACCATCAATTTCGCTCCAATACTTTTCAGCATTCTTATCTGATTTGTAACGAGCCTGTTTAACCTGGATACGCAGTTGATCCAAAGAAGGACGATAAGTAAATAAGAACTTGTGCTGATTTACTAACAATGAGTTATCAAAATCTTTTTCTTTAGCCATATCAGTCCAGCCAAACTTCAAGAATTGAATACCAACACCATTAGCAGCAGTATCCACTTTCAAATAAGCATTTGCATCGGATTTAGAAGTCACATATACGAAGTTATGATCAGTATCTGCTGCAACTCCTTTAGCGACAAAAGCAGTCGTTGAGAACGGATTGACATCTGCATTTGCATCCGGAGTAAATGTAAGCACATTCTTATTATCTTTCAAATAAGCATTAATTTCAGCCGCACTCAAAACGTAAGTACCTGCATCATAAAGAGTAAATTGAACTCTCTCCGATTCTGATCGGGCAACAGATGCTTTTACTTTTTTTGCCTTAAGGCCTCCATTTTCACCTTTTACCAATAAAAGAACATTATCAGCTTCTTGATAAGTAAATAAAGGCATATTACCTTTCAAATTTTCCTTGTATTCCGGAGAAAATGCCCAACCGCCAAAAGTTTCGCCAACAGACAAATTAGTCTTCGTTTTTTCTCCTACCTGTAAACCAACAACATCTTCTTCTGAAATAGCTAAAAATTCACCAGTTGCTTTATTTACAAAGTCATAGATCGGTTCTTTGCCTTGACCTTCTTCCGTCACTTGAACACACCACAGAGAAGCCTGTAAATCAAAGCCATCATTTACGTTCTTTAATACATACTTGCCATCTTCTATAACAAGCACCTGAGTACCAACTCTCAACTGATACACTCCACTCAAAGCCGCCTTATCCAACTTAGCAACAGCTGTAGCACCAACTCCCACAGCTGCATCAGTGAGGTCAATCGCATTTACAGCTGAAAAAGCTGAAGAGAACAGTAAGCTAGCACACAAAAGAGTAGAAAACTTTTTGTTCATAATTCTAAATTTAATATTAATACTAATGTTTATAAAAGTTCAGTTCTTATCGTACGTTTGTTAACTATTGTATCTTGAAATCGAATACGTACGTTTTTTTTCGTCATTTTTTTGGAGCATTCAGTAAGTTCGTGAGCAAAAGAAGGTTTTTTGTACATATTAAGCTATCTGATTGATAAGAAAGAATATAGAAAAGAAAAAAACTTTGAAGAAAGAATTGCAGGTTTAAAAAGTATATGTATTTTTGTGGTGTAAAAATGACGAAAAGAAACGATCGTTTTTTTTCGTCATTTTTACATCCACCAAATAGCTCATCCACAGAGATTTATCTACAAAAACAGCATTCTAAAAATTCATTAATACCACTTTCGTTCAAAAATCGGTGCTTTTTAGAGAAAACCCCGATGCCTACTGTGTTTCGAAAGGGTGCTTGTCCGTCATTGACCCGATGCTTACCGGTCTGTTTTTTGAAGTTTTTCGGATTTTCAGTGAAAAACCTGCCAAAGTCCGCCAAGTCTGCCGGGGCCTTTTTAAATTTCGACGACCTGCTTTCCCCGTTCCGTCTTCCGGTAATAACCATTTCCTTCTGAGATGATTAAGTCATTTTTTTGCAGTTTCCGAAGGAATTTATCGACAGTCGATTCTGAAATTTCACGGACATTCGCTTCCTTGACCACGTCAATGCGTTTGAAAGAATCAAGAAGGGAGACAAACAAGTTGCGCAAATGGTGTGGAAACCGAAAGTGCACTTCCGACGAAGCACTCTGCAACGATGTAGCCACGACATAGGCATGTTGCAGACAAACCTTGCCGAGATGGAAGGCGGTGGCGAAATCATCGTCGCTGATCGTCCAGACACGCTCCGAGCAACCACTCTCGCCCTTGCGCAACGCGGTCAGTTCCATTCCTATGCGAAAAATAGCCAGACGATAGCGCAGGACCGTCGATTCCATGTCTTCGTTACCGAAAGAACGGACATTGTAGTACTCGCGCTCGAAAAAACGATCGAGGCGTTTACGTTGGGCATCACTAAATTTGACCCAGGTCGGAGAGTTGTCGAGAAAAACTCCGATATCGAGCACACGCTGCCCCCAACTTTCAAAATATTCGGATGCTGCCGGGCTATCGTCGGCCGAAGTCAACGGACGATAGGTCCCGCTTCCCGGTATGCGGTACATCAGAATACGGCTGAAGAGACCGTTTTCGGTCGAAGGGATCAGGCGGGGAAGCATGGCAGGAGTACCGCTCAGCAGTAGTGCCAAGTTGGGCCGTTTGACCATAAACGATCCGCTGCTTTTCGTCGAGCTGCCTACAGGTTCATGATGATACGACTTGTTCAGCACATCGTTATATTTGCCAAAATCCTGCGAGAACATGCTCAAGACCGTCTCCATCTCTGTATCGACCATGCAGGATGTGTAAGGATAGTTGGCTTCGAGCAGTTCCACGAGCCGGGCCTGCGTGACGTTACCCGTCAGCGCAAGGTTTCTCTGTTTCACCACCTTCGGCTTTGACGGAGCCGGACCGAGCGGCTGTTTGGAGGTCTGTTTCTGACGTTTATGCATCTTGTAGTTATCGTATGCTTCCTGCAACTCTTCATATTCTTCAACCTGGTGACGAGAATTGTCATAAATATACTGTTGCCAGGGTTCGAGCATCCGTTGCAGGGCAGCGATACGCCCTTTCCCACTTCCAGAACCGCCGGTTATGATCGAATAAAAGGCAGGTGTGTAATCGTGTTCGCCCAACGAACCTTTGACACCAGGAGACACGCTGCTCAGAAGCGTCAGCGAAGAAATCAGCAAAATGTCGCGATCCGTACGACTGTACGCACATTTCAATATGTCCGTGAGAAGAGGTGGTAAGTGATCGTAGATATTCTCGTCAAAGCAAGGAAGAAGGGTGTTATCCAGCTCTATATCATCACATTCGCCGTATTCTGCATCCTTTTGTGCCATTTTGGGAAAGGGGGTGGCAGACTTGGCAGATTTGGCAGACTTCGGGACGGAACTGGTCCCGTCCGGACGGAACGCACAGCTCCCATGCGAGGCACTGTAGCGTCGGTAGATGTCGTTTACTGTTGTCTCGACCTCGGCAGCCGGAAAGTCGGCCGAACCGTAGCGGCGGACACACTCACTGACAGCGTCGTAGAGAGAAAAGCCGGCATTGTTCAAGACAGAGGACAGCTTTACAAGATAGGAATGACGGTTACCGGCAACAAAAGTATTGCTTTGTTCATACTTGTCAATGTAGTTCGAAAGCCGCGTGCCGGAGCACACGCTTCCGGAGGAATGTCCGGAAGCGGCCTGAGGCTCCGGGTCAGCAACGGGGATTTCGATCGCTTCAGATTCTTCCTTATAAAAAGCGTTCGGATCATGGCCGGCGAAACAGCCACGGTTCGGATCTTTTCCACTGATGTCCACCTTCACGCCCGGAAGATCCACTTCGACACGGTGTTTGACGATTTCAAAGGCCAAGTTATGATTTTTCAAATCACTGTCGACCATTATGAAGAGCTTGACGCCGGTCCCGGAAGGGCTGACATGACCGGCTTTCACATACGGGAACTCAGCCGCCCGGCGGAGCAATTCAAGGACGGGTATAGGCGAATCGTCTATATCGATCACTATGCAAGCACTATAGCGCGCCATGTGTTCCAACTTACGACCTCCTTCCATCACGCCGCCGGCGACATAGAGGGGCAGTTTTTTCTTGTAAGCATCAGCTTCATCCTTCTTGCCGGCTTTGATAAGCCCACGCAGATAGGCGATCGGTCTCGCATACTCACCACTCTTCACCTTACCGATGTACTGATTCAAGGTCATCAAACTGGCGCTCCCTGTCTGGAACGCAGAGTCGAAGTAAGTACCTTCGACTTCTTTTTGTATTACCATACTATTGTGTATTAAATGAAAGGCTACAGTTCCCGCAGGAACGCTTCGTGCGGCTCTTTCGGTTGTTTATTCTTTCTAAGGTTCCCCCAAGTGCTCAACCAGGCAGGCGACCTGCTTCGGCGTATAAAGTTTCTGGAATTTCACCCATCCCGCAGCCAAAAGTTTTTCTTTCAGACCACGCGAAGTCCGTATCCATACCCACATCCTTTTATAGGCAGTCTCAGGGGGAGATTCCGGGAAATAAAGGAGCGCAAATTCGGTAACACCCATGGCTCCTTTTGCCGATATAAGCTCTATTTTTTTATCATTCATAATAATTTTGATTTAAACATTCTAATACATTATAAATGTACGACATTTTTTGGTATCATGCAAGGAATCCGACAATTATTTTACAAAAAAAACAAGAAATACCGCCAAAACCTCAGCTAACCGTATATACCTTTCCCGCCAGACCTCAGGACACCGTATCTTTGTAATGTAGTAAATCACTAACCCTTAATCTATTAATCGTATGTCAGTAAAGTACAAACTTGTTTTAAAAAAAGACTTGACCAAAGGTGCGGCAACCGATGCCAAGCGGTATTATGCCTCGGCCAATGTCACTGGTATGATGGATTTCGACACGATCTGCGATGTGGTGGCAGACCGTTCAACAGCCAGCGACGGTGACGTGGCTCTCGTCTTGTTGGGACTGATCCGTTGCATGCAGGAAGCGTTGTTGCGTGGAGAAGTGGTCCAATTGGGTGCATTGGGCAACTTCCGGCTCTCACTCGGAAGCTCCGGAGTGGTAAATGCGGATGATTTTCACGCATCATTGATCAGGAAGCCGCGAATAATCTATTCTCCGGGAGTTAAGCTGCGCGAAATGATCGCCAAAGTGAGTATTGAACGTATTGGACAAGAGACAGATAAGTCCAATGCAGGTGGTGAAGATGACAGACCAGGAGAATTATGAAACCAGCGCAAATCAACTTCGTAAAAGAATGCCTACCGGCAGCTGTGTCGGCAGGAGCCGCCTTCAACCTGAATCCGCTGGTCATTCTGGCACAGGCGGCGTTTGAAAGCGGCTGGGGAACGAGCAATCTGGCAAAGGAGTGCCGAAACTATTTCGGACTGACCGCCTATGGATGCAGCAACGCTTATTGGCATGGTGGGAAAACTACCGTAAAGGCATCCTCCTATCCATTGAATTTCCGACGCTACGACACACGAGAGAATTCCTTCCTCGATTTCGCCCGCTTGATACGGAACAATTATCGCTCCGCTTGGCAGGTAAGCAACGACCCGCAGGCCTATGCAAAGGAGATCGCCTACAGTCCTTACATCAGCGAACTGAACGGCGATAATCGGGAAACGTACCGGCACAGTATCATCCAGATCACACAAACGATACAGGCGGTGATGGCGTTAATCGGAGAATAACGGTTCAACCGTATGCCATACCAAACAACCACCCCATAGGGAGGGGTCAAAACTATCCTGTTCCCGCGCTTGACACGGGATCGCATTAAAACCGACGCTACAAAAATCTGATTGATAAGGTCCGTCTTTTTGCGACCCCGCATCAAGTGCAATGTATTATTAACTCTAAACGACTATCCATCATGAAAAAGATCAGAAAGGTTCTTGAATTTATCTTGGCTTTGTTGAATTTTTTGTTCCACTTTAAACCTGTACCGGATGAGACACCTCCCATCAGCCCTGAAAGTTTTCCTCTCCCTGATTATCAAGATCTTGAGAAGAGGAATGAACCTCTATTTGAGACTGTCTGTTAGGGTCAGGCTCTGGTAAAACGCAAAAAGCCCGTCTGCGAAAGGCAGACAGGCTTTTTTTATTTGTTTGTTGAATAAGCCGGAATTTATTCAGCAGCTTTTTCTTCTGCAACCGGTGCTTCTGCAACAGGAGCTTCTGTTTCAGCAGCAGCTGTAGACTTTTTACGAGAACGTCTTGTCTTAGTCGCTTTCTTAGCTGTAGCTGTCTTCAACATGTTTTCGTTGTAATCAACCAGTTCAATGAAGCACATGGCTGCGTTATCACCCAGACGGTTACCAGTCTTCAGGATACGAGTGTAACCACCCGGACGGTCACCGATCTTCTGAGATACTTCCTTGAACAATTCTGTTACAGCATATTTGTCTTGCAAATTGCTGAATACCACACGTCTTGAGTGAGTTGTATCCTCTTTAGACTTAGTGATAAGCGGTTCTACGAACTTACGGAGCGCTTTAGCTTTAGCAACAGTCGTAAAGATTCTCTTATGCTTGATAAGAGAACATGCCATGTTTGAAAGCATTGCGTTACGGTGAGTGTTCGTACGACCTAAATGATTTATTTTCTTATTGTGTCTCATCGCTATACTTACTCTTTATCTAATTTATATTTAGTGATATCCATACCGAATGAAAGGTTCAGACTCTCAAGCAGTTCATCAAGTTCTGTAAGTGACTTCTTACCGAAGTTACGGAATTTCAACAGGTCATTCTTGTTGAATTTAACCAGTTCACCTAATGTTTCAACATCTGCGGCCTTCAAGCAATTCAATGCGCGAACGGAAAGATCCATATCCGAGAGCTTGCTCTTCAGCAACTGACGCATGTGAAGCACTTCTTCATCGAATTCCTCATTACCGTCAGTGTCAACTGTCTCGATAGCAATCTTTTCATCTGAGAACAACATGAAATGGTGAATCAGAATCTTAGCTGCTTCTTTTAACGCTTCCTTCGGATGAATAGAACCATCAGTGGCTATTTCAAGAACCAACTTTTCGTAGTCCGTCTTTTGCTCAACACGGAAGTTCTCGATCGAATACTTAACGTTGCGAATAGGTGTGTAAATAGAGTCGATTGCAATCACGTGCATGTCTGCATTCGGATCTCTGTTTTCATCAGCGGGAACATATCCGCGACCTTTGTTAATCGTCAGCTCGATCTGGAAACCTGCGTTCGGATCCAAACGACAAATAACCAACTCAGGATTCAATACCTCGAATCCGGTCAGCTGTTTACCAATATCACCGGCTTTGAACACTTCCGAACCCGAAACAGTAATACTTACTT
>ERZ825159.1617-NODE-1617-length-20992-cov-10.146439_pt1 | contig 20992 bp, 24 predicted proteins | sample MGYA00519932_ERZ825159 | MGnify/ENA primary metagenome ERZ825159 (study PRJEB31778, sample SAMEA3449191) | human gut metagenome | biome: human gut; feature: human-associated habitat; material: faeces | place: United Kingdom | collected 2010/2012 ...
CACGCCGCTGGCTGGACGATCCCGCAAGCGAGAAGCAGATAGAGCTGCTTAACCGTATGGGATACAACTTGCAGCCCGATTTGCTCGGCCAGACAGCCATGTCGAAATACGCAGCGATGTGCCATCTGGGATTTCAGTTCGATCGCCGGGGCATCGAGCGCGTGCTGGGGGTAACCTCATGAGGATTCGCGACGGCGCCGCCCTTTGGTCTGATATCAAACTCTATGAACTTGATGGCAAGAAGCTTGGAGAGATGAGCATTCACGAAGTGGAGCTCCTGGCTGATTTGCTTTCCAGGCATTCCGAGGGCGACGTCGCCCCGCATTTTGACGGAGAAGACCTCATCATACCCTTTGGCGCTCCATTGGAGTTTCGATGGTGGGAGAGAAAAAACATGTCTGACAAAGACAGATATGCCCTCTTCCTGGAGCTCGGCGTCCCGGAAGACAAGCTCACAAGGTACATGTCTCCCCGAGATATCGCCTTCGCCCGCGGCGAGGTGGACATCTACGGGAGAGGTAAAAAGGAGAAGAAAAATGCATAACGATAAAATAGGCCACGGTGCACATACACAAGCCGCGCACCGTGGCTTCGAAGATGGCATGGCTCTTCCGAAGTTCACCCTTGCGGATATACGAAGGTCGAGTTGCCCAAAGCATTTCAAGGACGAATCGTGCGGAGACTGCCCCATACTGTATGAATGCAGTCGCTGTTATGCTGTTCCCAACCCATGCCTAAGGATGTCCATGCTTGAGAAGGCAAGAACTAGTGGAGCTGGACTCGCCTCAGAACTCTTACAGGGCTTTCTACGATTATCTCCCTCGGAAAGACTGGCACTCCTTGAATCGTTAAAGGGCGAATCTCGCCCTTCCAGTACACCGACGCATAGTCGTACGCGTACTTCCTGAGCGCGCCGCCAACCGGAAAATCAGGACACCAGATGCCTTCATGTAGAGGCTTAGAGGAATCGACTATCTCCACCTCATACATGTTGTGGAACTGCGCGTTGAACATCATGTACTGCTTAGCCTCTTCCATATTCTTCAGGAGAAATATGGACTTAAATCGTGAAGGCTTATCCACGTATTCAGTACGCCTGACGAACTCTAAGACCTCCTCCCTGTAAAGGAGACTTATGTCGAATTTACCGTTTGGGAGATATGATTCCAGCATTCGCCCGAAGTTGCCGTTCTCTATGATGCTCCCCGGAGACAGCAACGCTACTGACAGGTGAAAATAAGTTCCCATAGAATTTCCTCCGTGGTTGGGGCCGGTGCGGACGAGCTGCATCGGGTTTAGGTTAACATTAGCGGAAGCACCCTACCACGGAGGGACTAGAGATGGGAGCGCTGCTGCCGCCCCACGAGAATATAGACAAAAGGAAATAGAAATGACTTTTGATGACTGCCTTGATTTTTTTAAAAAACACAGCGGGGACAACTTCCCCTCCGACATTCCTTATTTGGGCGTTCTCGAAATAATGATGGGGACGACATACCGCCATCTGCGCACCAAAGGCTACACACGCGAGATGGTAATGCGCCATATGCTCTGGGCCCTGTTTTATTTTGTCCAAAAGGAAAACATTTTAACAGATGACGATGAGGACATTGTTTTAAACGCTATGCGCGCGGCACAGGCCAACGCGTATTACGCGTCCGGGAACGAGCTGGAAGAGGAGGAGGAATAATGGCTGCTGCTTATCCCACCAGCCCATACGAGCATCGGGACGCAGTCCTGGGCATATCCTTCCCTCTGGCAGCAATCGACTACTACCCCAAAGCCTGCGGCAAGCCTTCTCCCGCTCTGCAGAAACTCCGCCCTATCCTGAAGCGCCTCCATGACAGCCTCAAGGTAGACAGGCTCAGCGCCGGAGAGAACCGGGCTATCACGGCCGCCTGCGACGGCGCAGCGGAGAACGGAGCCATATACGACACCACCGCCACCATGGACGAGCAGCTGCGCGGCTGGCGAGTGATCTGGTTCGTAGCGGAATACGCCTTCGGCGACGCCTACGTGCTCGCCGATACCTGGCGGGAGAAGCGCCCCGAGCTCTGGAAGGAGACCAAAGTCATCATCGACCGGGTGACGAGCGCTATGTATCGGCATCACCCCTCCGAGGAAGAAGAAGCGTGCCGGATATGGTGCTGCCATGCCAGCCCGTACCGGAATCCCAAGCTGGAGGACATATGGAAGAAGTGAGCACACTCACCGCGCTGCGCAAGATCCGCCTGGAAATCCTCCAGAAGAGGAAGGAAATCGCCGCCCTCGAGGCCCGTCAAGATGAGCTCCTCGAGGTAACCTCCACCCGTAGACCTGTCCGCAGAAAAACGATATCAGCAGAGAGTGCGGCGGCCCTCATCCGCAGTGGAGGACTGCATGAGCATCTCTCAGCGTAGCGATGGCCGCTATATCGTAAAGTTCAAGGATGGAACCAAATGGAGACAAAAAACCTTCCGGGCCCGGGAAGACGCGGAAGGTTTTGAAAGGAGTCTAGAGTATGACGAACCTCAAAATACCCGATTGACCGTGACGGAGTCAATCCTGCTCTTTCTCAAAAACACCAAACATGCCAGAAAAACGGAAAGAGCGTTCGCTCTTGCCCTTGACCGCATGGGGGACACCCTGACCGGGAGGTATGTCGATACTCTTACCCGTCGTGACCTGGAGCACTTCCGGGACACACTGCGGACAGAGTTCAAGGCGACTACCCTGACAATCAATCGTACGGTACGTCTCTTCCTCGCGGCATGGCGCTGGTGCGCCAGCGAGGACTTCCTCGAGAGCGTTCCCTGGACGAAATATCATGATGTGCCAGGGGAGACGCACAGACACTGGTGCGGAGACTTCGATGACTTCCGCCTGGTTTACTCGCTTTGCGGCCCGGCTCTCCAGTGGGCTGTCAGAACGTGTTTGGCGCTCTGTCTCAGGCCAGGAAAAGAACTAGCGAACCTCCGCTGGCAGGACGTCAATCTCGGTACTGGCGAAGCAACAGTCTGGATGTTCAAAACAGCAAGAACAAAAATCGTTATCGCACCTTCCTGGTGGCTAGACGAAGCCAGAGCTAGGCGTCCTGAAGACTCCGGGGAATATGTCTGTCTTAACAGCCACGGAAGGAAGTGGAACGGTCTGGCCGATTCCTGGAGGAAAGTCCGCGACCGCGCAGGCATCAAAAGCGTGCCCCTCTACACCGTCCGGCATATGGCTACCAGCCTGATGCTGGAGGCCGGAGCCGACATTGCGGCAGTAGCAGCCCAGCTCGGGCATAAAAACATCACGACAACTGGGACCTTTTACGCTCACGCTGTTAAGGGTTCCCAAAAACGCGCCGCGCAGGATATCCCGGCCCTGCCGGCCTGATTTGGTGCGCTTTGGTGCAGATTTTTTATATAACGCGCTGAAAACACATGATAAGTATCTAAAAACTGGCCGCGCCACGGTCGGCTGGGACAAAAACCTGCCCCTTGACAGACAGCCGCGGGCCTTCGGCGATCAGTACGGCTACGCCAGAGCCTACTTTGGCCGTGCCCTGTCCCTCCTCGTAGACAACTACGGGCGCATCTTCATGACCACACACGGCGAGGTGGACGCTGTCGATGTCATCACGGGACGCCGCATCTACGTCACACTCATTCCTTCCATGGACAAGGACCCGAAGGAGCTCAGATCCCTTGGCCAGATCTGCCTCTCCTCCGTGCGCAACGCCTGCGCCGTGGGTCTCGGCAGCCATGTGCAGGGCCGGCTCTCCGACGTGCTGGGCTCTCTTCCTACGGACGCACGCACGCCGTTCGGAGTCATCGTGGACGAGTACGCGGCCATCGAGACGCCGGGTTTTGAGATCCTGCTTACCCAGGGCCGCGGCCTCGGCATCGCGGTCATGGTGGCCTCGCAGGATTTCGCGGGCATCAAGCGCGCCTCCGAGGCGGCGGCCGAGCAAATCGTCTCAAACTGCAAGGTCAAAATCTTCATGTGCCAGGAGGACCCGAACCAGACCTTCCAGCTTATCCGGTCCATTGCCGGCAGAGGGCTCGTCATGCAGTCCGGCGGGTTCTCCAGGGGCAGCGGGGAAAGCTACGCGGACAGGCCGGACGCTTCCCTGCAGGAGCTCGACCGGGTTTCCTTCCGTGATCTGCAGAAGCAGGTGGAAGGCCAGATCACGGCCTTCTTCAAGGGAGAGATGGTGCGCGGCAGAACCTTTTACGCGAATCCGCCCCTGGACATGAACCGTCAGATCCGCCTCGTGAGCCACCTCAAGGTGCACGAACCCTCCCCCGATGTCCTGCGCGCGCGTCTGGGAAGCATCGCCAGCCTGGAACGGGCGCTGGCCTGCCTGTATTCCGGGGAAAACACGCCGCCGGCAGGAGGCGGGGATGATGCCTGCCTCGGCGCGCTCACGGAAATTCTTGACGGAGCCGGCCCAGCAGCCGGGGGAAAGGCCGCGTCTCTCGGCATAGCCGCCTTCCTCGCGGCCGCATCGCTTATGGAAGACGGGGAGGAAAACCAGCCGGAACAGCCCTGAGGAACCCGCCGCCCCGGCGTCCGTTAAAAAAAGAGGCCTCCGCGGCAAAGCCGGGTTCTCCCGGTTTCCTCCGTCAGGAGAAATGCCGGGCCTAATGGCGTATGCCGCCGCGGCGCCTGCTTTTCAGATTCCGTCCCACGCGCCTGTCGGAATACCCCTTCTTCCCCGGCCGGTTTTTCGCCGGTTTCACGGCGGCGCCGGCGGACACGGAGGTATCAGCGGTACAGGCCGCGGCGGCCCTGACCGGGGGATTGATCACGCGGTCATACTGCCTGCGCTTGCGGAAAATGACCAGCTTGCTCAGGGCGTAGTTGGTGACCACCACCACGAATCCAGCGACAATCTTGACGATGGCGTCATTGAAATGCAGCCAGTCCACAAAAACCTTGAGGCCGCCCGTTTCCAGCACGCCCGAGAACACCCGCGCCGCCGTGAACTGCCAGGCCTCGCGGAACACAACCTTCGAGCTCCAGTCAAGAGAGCGGAAGACAAACACCTTGTTGACCACGAAAGCAAAGATGACGGCTACGACCCAGGCGATAACATTGCTGATGAGATAATTGATATGGAGCCAGAGCGTGCACACGAAATACGCGGCGTAGTTGACCACCGTTGTCATGACGCCCCAGAAAAGATACGAAATGATATCCCGGTAGCGATGATACTGACTGAGGCAGAAACGGTATAATTTCAAAAACATGGAGCGTTTTCTCCCGGTGGCTTGACATTCGGCGTGACGCCTTGCGCGGGCTTTTCTTTACCTGTTCCACCCCGCGGGCGCAAGGGCGAAGAATAAAAAAACGCTCATGACGCAGATATGGATATTTTTCAGAAAAAAGCGGCGCCTCCGGTCTCTGCCGGATGCCCGTTCTCTGTCTTTTTACTGAAAAAAGGGATTCCTGGTACGTTTTGTCAGATGCTGACTGCAGGGCGGAAAGCAGAAAAGCCTCCCGGCAGGTTCCGCGGTGTCAGTCATCCTTTTCTTTCCCGTCCGGCCGGATATCCTCGATGACGAGCCTGCCGTGATCGAGGAGGCGCAGCGGCCCTGATACGCGGAGAGCTCGGCCGTCCTCTCCCTCAAGCAGGAAAAGGAGACGGAGGGCGCCCGCCCTCGCGGCGGCCTCCTCTGCCACGGCAGCGGTATCCTCCCCCCGGACATCGAAGCGCACGGAACCGGAAAAGTCTATCCTCGCCCTGAGCTCCATCCTATTTCTCCCTGGTCTGGCCGAGGTATCCGGCCACGCGGCTGTTCTGGGCTTCGGTCATGATGCCGAGCATGGCGGAAAGCACGGCGTTTCTATGGAGATCCGCCCTGTATCGCTGGACATTCAGGCTGAACGCTTCCGCCTCGATGTGATAGATATTCCGCAGGACGTCCGCGGCGATCATGCGGTTCACGTCATCGGCCATGCGCAGCGAGCTGAAATACCCCGCTCTGGCCTCAAGATACTGCATGCTGCTGTAATTGCCCGTCTCTCTGTCCGGGCTGGTCCGGGACGCGCTTTCGATGCCGCTCCTTTCTTCAAGGTCAGGCACGGCGTTCCGGTATCCGGCCGGCGCGTAGGCAGCGGCCACATCTGCCAGGGCCGCCTGGGCCGCGCTCACGGAGGCGCTCTTGAGTTTGATTTCCGCGTCAGCCCGGCGCCCGGCCACGGTTCCCCGCTGCCGCTCCGGCACTGACGGCGCGGGATGGGGATTGGAGAGCGCGGCCATCATAAGTACGGTACGATCGAGGTCAGCGCCGGAGATCAGGCGGGATGAGGGCGTGAGCCAGTCGGATTTGAAGACGGGCTCCGCTGCCATGCCTTTCCCAGTCACAAGGGACGCCACCCTGAGGGCGTCCGCCTCGGCCCATGAGGAAACGGATGCGTCCCTGCCTCCCGAGACGGCGAGGGACTCCGCAAGAAGATTCTCCATGGCAGCGCCGAAACGGGCGGAGTGCGTTCTGTCGAGCGAGGCCGCGGCATCGGCGCAGCCGCCATCCGTGCGTGCCGGATCCTGATCTCTCGCCGCGATGGCACCAACCACGGTGGCTGACAGATCCCGGAGCGCCAGTCCCATATCCTTCAGAAGAGCGCGCAGCATGACGTCCTGGGCCGTACCGCTGCCGTGCATCTTTGCCGTAATGGCCGCGGCCGCTTCCGCGATGACCCTGGAAAGCTGCTGCGCCGAGGCACCTGCCTGCTGCATCATGAGCAGCTGGTTGGTGGCCGAAGCCAGGTTGTCGCCCCAGCAGTCACCTCCGACGCGGCCGGACACACCATTTCCTGGCGAAAACTTCGCGATATTTGAGAGAAGCTCATCCATGACGGCTCCGGCCTGCTGGACAGGACCGTCGAGACCGTCCAGGGAAAGGCCACGCCCGTTGCCGGGATACGGCAGGGAGGAAACGCCCGGCTCATAAAGGTTGCCGGCGCTTCCCGCCACCACAGCCGCGGCGTCCTGACTGAGGCAGAAAAATACGGAACAGAGAAAAACAAGCCGGAACGCGGTGCCGGCAGCGCTTTGTGTCAGAGGCATCAGCCACCCTTCAGTGGCTCCGGAAGCGGCCCGCAGCCGGTGCGGGACAGAACGCGGAAGGAGCCTTTGGCGGAAATACTACAAACTTTTATGATGTCAAATAATTTTTATAAATTCCCGGCCGGCGCGTTGTGATCTTCTGCGGTATTAATATAAAATTATTGACTATAATAAAAATTTTCTTTAAACAGCGACAGACGGGACGATACACGTTCCGCAGACCTTTAAACGGGCGCCGCTCCGGCGTTCCGGAAGGAGACCGTATGTCGGCCACATTCAGCGTACTGAAAACGGAACAGCAGTTTACGGAAGAGAACGATTCCGGCAGGGGGGCTTCCGTCATTTTCGGGAATTTCCCCGGTGACGCCAGGGCTCCCCAGACTGATATCCCTGAGAAGATATCCCGTGCGGAAAGCCAGGGACAGGAGGAAGACAGCTCCGGCGCTCCCGCGAAGCCGGACAGGCTCCGCGATCAGACCGAACGCTTCCTCGAGCAGGCAGCCCCCTATCTCACGCGTCATCAGGAGCAGATCATCGCCGCGGCGGCCAGAGGCCTCGACGCGAAGGGCGTGGCGGAGTGCCGCTACTACCTTGGGCGCGCAAGCCTCATCGCTGACAGCGCCCCGGAACCGGCAGGTCCGGGCTCACCCGTTCTCGACCTCGTGCAGGGCTACGTGGAGACAAGCCGCCTCGAGCCCCTGCAGATGGAGATCATTCTCCTTCTGGCCCGTGGCTATGACGCGCGCACCATCGGGGAGGCCGGATATCTGCTCGCCCGCGTCTGAAGCGGGAGGAGGAAGTATGCCCATACCTGCCTCCCCTGCCCCCCTGAGGGCGGCCGGGGAAGGGTTTCAGCCCCGCGACCTCGCGGGACTCGCCCTGCTCTGCGCGCGATCCTGGGGCGTCCCCCGCGCCGCGGTCATGGAACGGCTGGAGCGCACTGACTGGGAGGAAGCTGAGCGCCGCCTCTCGCAGAGGCGTCCGGTCAGCCTTGATCTCGGCACCGTTGACCTTCTCGCGAGCCGCACGTTCCGGAGCGGCCTTGGCGCATCCAGTCCCAATCCGGGCTCACCTGTGCCGGGCCGGCTCCTCTGCGGAGTTAGATCTCTCGGGGACGGACGCATGGAAGCGGCCATGGCCGCCTGTCTGGATCGCTCCTTCCTGTCGGGACACCCGGAATACAGAAACTGCGGGGCCGTCACGCTCTCGGCGTGCGGGCCCCCGGGCCTTCTCGGGCCTGCCCTGCACAGAAGACTGGATCTGGATCTCGGACCCATGAAGGCGGCCCCCGTGACGGAGGCTCCCCTCTCCCGGCCTGGTGCACAGAGGAGAACTTCGCCCGAACGGCAGCTCTCGTTCTCTCCGCCGTGGCGGAAGGCGGGTCTCCCGCTGTCTCCGGCAGTCCGGTGGAGCGGCTCGGACACCTTCGTGAAAACAGGCTGGACGGAGTATTCCAGATAAGCTCGGCCCGCGCCGCCGGGGAGATCCGGGGCTTCGGGACGGCCCCGGATGAAATACGGCTTGCCGCTTCCTACGATTCAGGCCTTGATGAAATCGTCTGGCGGGCCTGCGCCTTCAACACGCGGAGCGGCCGTTCCCTGTTTCTCGGAATCGTCCGCGCCGGTCTCTCTGGCCCGGATCAGGGCCCTTCCTGTCCCGCGGCGCCGGCTGCCCTCCTGCTCAGACAGACGGAAAGCCTCCTCACAGGAAAAAGTGAAACCGCCACACTCCTCATAAAGACGATCATCGCTGCCGGCGGCTCGCAGGCCGCGGGCCATGTCAGCCGGATTTTCCTGAAGGACGGCGCGGTCCACGTGCTCCTGAAAGACCTTCCGGGGCGGGAAGGACAGGCAGAGTTCAGCTTCGGCACTAAGGGCCCGGCGCTGTACGAAGAACCGGGGAAACCTCCCGCCGTCATCCCCTTCTCCCGGTTTTCCCCCGAAACATCCCTGGCCCGCCTCTTGACTGATGTCCTCACAGGCAGACGCCTTCCATCCCCCGCCAGCGGACAGAACCGGTACATCCCCGGCATGTCCCGCGCGGATTCCGCTCCCGCGATGGCTCCGGGTTTCTGACAAACGGCTCTTTCGGAAGAGGCGGCAGCCGGACGGATATTCCGCCAGGCCGCCGCCTCTTCTGTTCAGAAACACAGCGTCCGGAAAAAATTTCAGAATGACGGTCATCCGGAAGAGAAGCTCTCTCCGTACTTTCCAGCGCCTCTCCCGTGGCTTCAGGTAATCTCCGGGGGAAGTGAACGTACCCCCTCCTACAGAGGCGGGAGACTGCTGCTTCAACGGGAACAGCACAGCTCACTCCGAAGAGTTACGGCGGCTTCCACTCACTCCACAGGCGTAAATTTCCGTGCGGCCCACGGTACTGTATGCATTACGTCAGTCAGATATTCGCCTGGCTCCTTCCCGGATATTCATCCCTCATCCAAGCGGTAGAGGATTTCTGGCGGATTAGATTGCAACGCCGTTCCAGGGGCCGGTATCTTTCCCAAAGTGTTGTGCGGCCGTTTAATGACTCTGGACGACACGTTAATGGACCCGCCCACCGGTGGAGCAAGTCTGTGCCCGGAGGGGCTATGACGCACAAAAAATACTATCAGTCAGACACAGCTTAAAAGAGGAGAGGCTTCCGCAAAAACCTGGCAGCCCGGGCAGGGCGAAACGCACAACAGTGCGTCATAAAGATATTTATGCTGTGAACCGCCCCGCGCACCTCCCATCGCCCGCCAAAAAATCTGAGAGAAAAAGCCGCGCACCGGAAGCCTGTTCTGAAAGGAATGCGTCCATCCGGACTGGCGGCAAAAGGCACCGCCGCCTCTCGGGCCCGGCTTCACCAGGCTCCGGAAACCGCGCAGGAAAACGGCGCCCGGCCGGCGGCGCGGCAGTGGAAGCACCGGCTCTCCGGCTCAGACTCTCGCGCCCCTGAGCTGCGCGGCTGCCGCTTCCTGAAGGCACTGTACAGGCACAGCGGGCATACCTCCTGTCAGGGCACCCGGGGACATCACCACCTCCGGTTCCACTGACAGCGTCCCGAGAGAAACAGGAGAAAGCACAGGCGTCTGCTGTCTCAGTACGGAAACGGCGGGCACGGTTCCGTCATTCACGCTGTCCTGATCCGAACGGGCGCAGACGGTCCCGGGCTTTCCGGGCATCCTTCTGTAATGACGGGAAGCCCGCCGCAACACCTCTCCCTTCGGGAAAAAACGGCGATGGAGGAAACAGGTAATCAGGGAAAAAATGAGTTCTTCCATTTCTGCTCCTTATCTCATATCGTGAATGGCCGGAGGAAAACAGAAAAGCGGCAGGCTTTCACCGCCCCTGACGGGAGCATCTCCCGTAACGTGAAAAGAAGTATGTGACTTTCCTCACCTTTTCTCATATCCCATCACCACGGCCGGGGGCAACCGAAAAAGAAAAAAGACGTGCTAACGTCATCAATCCGTGACACGGGCCGCCCTGGGTTCATTTTTTGCCGGCCGCGTCAGAAAACCGGAAGTTCCGTGCATCCACATACGTTTCTTCCCTTCGGGCGGCAGAAGAACCGGACTGCCGAGAATTCCGGACACAGAAGGAAAAAACATGAACTGGAACGAAGCGCTGGCCGCATGCGCCTCAGAATGCGACTCTTTCTACCTGTATTCTGAAGGCGGTCTGAGGCGCAGGGGTGAGGCCCTGAAAAAGGCTTTTCCCGGCGCGGAGATACTCTACTCCATCAAATGCAACCCTCATCCCCGGATCCTGAAGATCATGGCTGAACTCGGCCTCGGGTTCGACGCGGCGGACGCAGGGGAAGTGGAACGGGCCCTGAACGGAGGCGCCAGTCCCTTCCATATTTACTACTCCGCTCCGGGAAAAAGCCGTGGGGATATCGCCTCAGCCATCGGGCGCTGCGTCATCACGGCTGACAGCGCGGGCGAAGTCAGCCTCATCAGTGAGAAAGCAAAGGGACAGGGCATAGGGCTGCGCATCAATCCGTCCTTCAGCTTCGGCGGCGGTCCCGGTCTGCCCTCCAAATTCGGCATTGACGAAGAAGAGGCTCTTGACGCCATCGGGCGCGGCGCCTTCGGCGGAGTCCGGATCGCCGGGCTCCACGTGCATCTGAAAAGCCAGGAACTCGATACCGGAAAAATCGCAGCCTACTGGAGCCGCGTGCTCGGCATGGCCGTGCGTTTCAGGAACGCGCTCGGGAAGCTTGATTTCGTCAATCTGGGATCCTGCATCGGCCTTTCGGGAACGGGAGAGGCGCCTCTCGACCTTAAGGATCTTTCCGGAGCCTTCGGGGAAGCAGCGGACAGATTCCACAGACTCTCTCCCGAAACACGCATCCTTCTCGAGTCAGGCCGCTGGATAGCCGGCCCCAACGGGATCTACGCGTCCCGCGTGGCTGACCGCAAGATTTCACGGGGAAAGACCTACATAATTCTGAGGTCCACACTCGGGGGATTTATGCGCCCCTGCCTTGTTCCCTTCGCCCTGCGCTGCTCCGGGGGCGCGGAACCGGCCGGCGCGGAACCTCTCTTCACCTCCTCCCGGGCCTTTCCCCTGTACACCCTCAGAAACGGTCCGGCTGAAGAGAAGGTGACCATTGCGGGAAGTCTGTGCACTGCCTCCGATATCATAGCCGAAGACATTCCCATGCCGCGCCTCGAACGCGGCGATCTGGTCATCATAGGCTGCGCCGGCGCGTACGGGGCCACGCTTTCCCCTTCGGGCTTTTCCTCTCTCCCGAAGGCTGAGGAATTTTTCCTGACCTGCGACGGACAGCTCCGGCGCTGACCCGCGGGGCGCTGTCCGTCTGAAGAGGCTCACAGGACGGGGCCAGGACATCCCGGCCCGTCTTCCCTCCCGCGGCGCGGCAGGGAGAGCGTCTCCGTTCCGGCCGCCTCCCCGGCCATTTTTCCGAGGGCGTTTCTGAATTCCGTGAGGAAAAACGCGCCAAGCCCCTTCCCCAGAGGCAGAAAAGCTTTCTCCGCGCGGGAGCAGAGGTCTCCGGCGGGGCTTCCCGCCGGGACCTGGAACCGCACTTCTGGCGGCACGGACAGAAGGTGGAGGGGATCATCCACGCCGCACCGTATGGTGACTGTTCCCGGGGCGGAATTCACCGCAGAGATCCAGAGGCTCAGGGGAAGAGCGCCGCTTTTCGAAAACACTGTCCCGGTCCCGGGAAACCGGAGCGGCGCTTCCGGGAGAGGAATCGCGTTCCCGCTGACCTGTGAAACCGCGGCAGGCCTTTGCCCGGGCGGTAAGAAATACGAAAGCGGACGCATGGAAAAACGCACTCCGCGCGCCCTGAGCCGCCTCGCTGAAAGGAGGAGACGGGCCGCGTCACCGAGCGTGTTCCGGGACGCTTCAATCCCGTCTTCCGTCCGCCAGACAAGCCCCCTCACCCGCACGGTGCGGAAGAGATCTCCCATGCCGAGCCACATGGGACGGCTGTCCGGCCCCGTTCCCGCGGCGTAGCGCGACCAGTCCTCCATGATATCGAGACATCTGAGAGACGGGGAAAGACGGAAGGAACGGGCCAGAAAAGCCAGCGTGAAGGGAAAATTGAACCCGGCCAGAACGCCGGTGCCGTCCAGCACGCGCTGGACGCGCCCGCGTTCCCGGGGATCCTCCGGCTCCGGCGCGTCCTGCACATCAGACGGCGCGAGGCCGTTGCGGGCCCCCGCTTCAGGCCAGTCCCTGTGCCTGCGGGGGCGGAAACGCCCGAAATAGAGGGGCGGGGGCATGACCGGTGTGTCCAGACGGGTGCGCGCGTCAAGGAGCGTCAGCTCCAGGAGCTCGTCCTCAGCCCGATCGCATCCCGTTGTGGCGATTTTGACAATGACGCAGGTTTTCCCCGGAAGGCTTTCCGCTCCTTCCTGCCGTGTCCGCATGCGTACCTCCCGGCTGACAGAGCAGCCATCGGAAAAATAAAAAACGTTTACATTGTCTAAATAATGAATGCTTTACGCTCCGTCAAGAATCCGTCCCGATTTCCGGCAGGCGGTACGGAAACCCGCCTGGGAAGGAAGCCGGGAAAAACGCGCGGGAGAGAGCTCCGGACAGGGCTCTCTCCACTCACTGCCATACGTGCCGTACGGTACACGGCAGTTTCCTGATTCTCACACCCCCGCAGAGCCAGCCGGACCGGACAGAAAGATACGGTCCGGCTGGCCATAATGCCGCCGGGTCCGGCAATTCCCGCTCCGCAGAGGCTTCCCGCTTCTTCCCGATCTTCCCGCGGAGAGCTCACCGGCGAAGGGGTTCCGGCTCCGGCATTCCGTCCGGTACCATGCCCCAGGCTGCCCCCGATGCCAGGTTACCGCGGGATGCGCGTCCTGTACCGGCATAAGGCCTCCCGGGGATGAACGCATTCTCTCCCTCCGCGTATCTGCCCCACCTGCCTGCGGAAAATCCCGGGCAGTCTCCGGATTTTGGTCTGTTCTTGCAGGCTCACCCTTTTCCGCAGGCCTGATGAAAATTCTGCCCGTCAGACCGGAGGCCTGTCTGCGCCTGCCAGGGATGCCAGACTGTAAATTTCCCGTTTCTAGGGGCCAGAGGCAGAGCTTTCACCATCATGACGCGCACGTGCCGGGCGCACAAAAAAGCCTCTTTCCCGGATACAGGAAAGAGGCTTCGCTGGTCATTTATGGACGAATGGCTACATATGCTTCACGCGATCCGCTTCCTCGGCGCGCTTCGCGTCGTTGAAACGGTCCAGGGTGCCGACAAGGTAACCCGTAATACGGCGGATGCGCTCGAACTTCACGCCTTCGCCAACCATCCTGGGCGCGCACTTTTCAGCGGCCTTCAGACTGGATTTCATAAGCATGGGAACTGCCTCCTCATAAATTGTTGCGGCTGTCAGGCAGGGGGAGAGCCTCTGCGCCAGCCGGAAAAAACTCACAGGGCGCATCCTATCAGGCAGAGCCCCAAAGTCAAAGAGGAACCTTCCGGCTCCTCTCTTGTGAAAAAAATTTTATTGAACAAAAACACGGGGCGCCGTTTCCGGCCGGAAGAGGCGTTTTCCGCCCCTGGCCGCCTCCGGCAGGCTTCCGGCGGGATTCTCAAAAATTTTTTTCACTTTTTTTGAGGCCCGCTCAGGAAAAATCCCGCCTGATTGAGGTATGCGCGGCACCGGGGGCTGACCGGTGCCGCGCTCCCCTCTTCAACGCAGGAGTGAGGAGGCTCCCCTGCGGAAGTGTGAAAATATGCGTCCGGTTCCCGACGCGCGGGAAACAGCAGTCCCGGAATTCCGGGCCGGGCGCGCGTCTTCTGACCGAACTTGTGCCGGAATTACGTCCAGAGAAAGTTCCTGTCAAGGTTTGGCGCGCAAAATCAGAAAAGAACGGCGCGGAAAAAATTCCGGCCGCCGCTCCGCCCCGGAAAGCTACTTTTTTTCAACGTCCCAGAGAGCCACGCGCACGCCCCTGTTCACGTTCTTCCAGTGCTTCACGTAGTAATTCAGACGGCAGTCCGCGGTCGCGGGGCGTGCCCCGGCAGCCAGCTTTTCGAGATCGGACTGGGAATTTATCTCGGGCTTCAATCCCTCGTAATGCTTCCTGTACGCGGGCAGGCAGGCCTCAATGGCCCTGTCGTTCAGCATACGGAACACCTTCTCGGCTCCGGCCGGATCAGCCTTTTCTATAAGCGAGGCAACCTCATCGGAATCCGATGTCTTTCCGGTGGCCAGCTTCTCTGCGGCCATAAAGTCTTCCATAAAAAACGCGGTCTGGCCCGTCCAGGCCTGTGCGGGGGCAGCCTGCAGGATAACCGCTGCGGCAAATACGGCCAACATTTTCATTGTCTTTCTCCTTGCGGTCCGGGCGGACCTTTTCCATAAAAATACCCTGTCCTCATGGAGCAGACAAGGCCGGAACATTCCCTTTTATTCAAAAAGCGTCACAATTCTGATGTGTATCACGGAGAAAGGAATTTTCGCGGTTTCAGGCTGCGCCCGCCCCGAAGAGCATAAAGGATGCCAGCCATCTCACCCGCCGATCCCCTTTTCATAGCGTTTTGCTTTATTTTCAATATATTATCATTTTTCCCTTTACGAAAACACTGCATTTCATTTTATTCACTGGTACATAAATATCCCATCAATGCAGTTTTTCACGGAAAATCCATTTAATTTCCGCAAGTTGCTTGACCCAAAACAGACGCACAGATATACATAAAAGAAATAGGACAAAAGGCGCGTCCCGGCCGCCGGGGCCGGAGAGGCCGCTCTTTTTCCCAGGAGGCAAAGCGAACCGCATGGCAGGCTGTTTCGCCGCACTCCAAGCCGGCGCCTGCCGGAACTGACCGAAACTGGAGGTTCAGGATGAAAAAGCTCTTTCTTCTCATGATGGCCGCGGTCTTTCTCGCCGCGGGCGCGGCCGCACCGGCGTCTTCATACGCCGAAGCCACGTACAAGCTGAAATTCGGACACACGGGCGCCCCCAATCATCATTACCAGACCATCGCGACCATGTTCGCCAAACGCGTGAACGAGCTCTCCGGCGGCGACATCGAAGTCACTGTCTACCCCTCCGACCAGCTTGGCAAGCAGCTCGAAATCACTGAAGGCGTCATGGCCGGCAGCGTGGACATGTGCCAGACTTCGGACACCATCCTTTCCAACTGGATCCCGGACATGGGCATCCTCAACCTGCCCTTTATTTTCGGCAGCATGGATGACTTCCGCAAAGTCATGGACGGCCCCATCGGCGAAAAGTTCTCGAAAATGGTTGAGCCCCATGGCGCCATCGTCATCGGCTGGTGGGAAAACGGCATGCGCCATCTGACCAACAACAAGCTTGAGGTCAAAACTCCCGCGGACATGAAGGGTCTCAAGATCCGCGTTCCCGAGGGCGAAGTTTTTGTTGATACCTTCAAGGCCCTCGGCTCGATTCCCACGGTTATCGCCTTCGGCGAACTCTATTCCGCGCTGCAGCTGAAGACCGTTGACGGCCAGGAGAACCCGGCCGCCCACATCGTGACCCAGAAGTTCTACGAAGTGCAGAAGTATGTGACCCGCACCGGACATATCCACATGTCCTCGCCCATCCTCATGAACAAGGCCCTCTTTGACAGCATGCCCGAGAAGGATCAGAAGGCCATTCTCCAGGCCGGCCGCGAGATGGGTCCCATCCATACGAAGATGGTCGCCGATCTCGAGAAGCAGCAGTGGGATGAAATCGGCGGCAAGTACGGGATGAAGATCACCGATGTCGACAAGGCTCCCTTCCGCGAAGCCGTGAAGCCCGTCATCGACAAGTACAAGAAGAAGCTCAACGCCAAGCTTATCGAAGAAGTTCAGGCCTGCGTTGCCGGCAAGTAGCCCGGTCCGCGTCTGAATCTCTTTCAACGGCGCAGGGGGGAACTTCTTTCTCCCCTGCGCCTGCGTTTTTTCACGCGGCACGTTCCGGGTATTCCTCTCCCCCCGCGCCGCAGGAGGTACTGGATTGAAATTTTTAAACGGCCTTGACCGGTTCATCGGAGCTGTCTGCGGCGTCACCATGGCCCTCATGATGCTGCTCGTTCTCCAGCAGGTGCTTTTCCGCTACGTGCTCAAAATTCCCTCGCCCGCCACCCAGGAAATCGCCATCTACTGCATGGTCTACGTGGCCATGCTCGGCAGCGTCATGGCCATACGCCATAAGACCCACGTGGCTGTCAATTTCGTGGTCGACCGCCTTCCGCCGCGCTTCGCTTCCGCCGTGCGCATCATCTCCTATCTCATCGTCATCGCCTTCTTCGTTATCCTCTTCTGGCAGGGCTGCAAGCTGACCCAGCGCGCCACTTTCCAGCATTCCACCACCACGGGCATCACGGTCGCCTACATCATGGTCTCTATCCCCATTTCGGCCGCGCTCTCCATCATCTTCACACTGGAACACCTCGTGCATGAAATCCTCGGCCTCCGCAGGGACAGCACGGACAGGAGTGTCGGCAATGACTAGCTTCCTCTTCTGCATCTTCTTCCTTTTCCTCATCATGGGCGTCCCCATCGCCATTTCCCTGGGCGTCGCCTCCATCTGCACCCTGCTCGTGGGCACGCACATGCCCCTCCTCATCCTGCCGCAGAAACTCTACAACGGCGTTAACTCCTTCCCCTATATGGCCATTCCGCTCTTCCTCCTCGCCGGCAACATCATGGCAGAGGCGAAAATTTCCGAGCGCCTCGTGGCCCTGGCCCAGCTCTTCGTGGGACGCTTTCCCGGCGGTCTCGCGCACGTGAGCACGGGCGCCTGCGCCTTCTTCGGCGCCATCTCCGGATCGGCTCCCGCCACCACGGCCGCCATCGGCACCATCATGATTCCCTCCATGGAAAAGCGGGGCTACAACAAGGCCTTCTCCGCAGCCGTTGTCGCCGCTTCCGGTGCGCTCGGCCTGATCATCCCTCCGAGCCTGACCATGGTTGTCTTCGGTGTCATGTCCGGCGCCTCCATCGGCACGCTCTTTCTCTGCGGCATCATCCCCGGCATCCTCATCAGCCTCGTGATTATGCTCGTGAACTATATCATCGCCAAAAAGAAGGGACTCGTCTCCGAAAAGCCCATCCCGCTTTCAGAAGCCGGCCATATTCTCCGTGAGAGCGTTCTGGCCCTGCTCATGCCTTTCATCATTCTGGGCGGCATCTACTCCGGCGTGTTCACGGCCACCGAATCCGCAGCCGTGGCCTGCCTGTACGGACTCATCATCGGTCTCTTCGTCTACCGCACCATCAGATGGAAAGCCCTCTGCCGCATCTTTGTGCAGACTGCCGAGAACTCGGCCCTCATCCTCTTCCTCATGGGTACAGCCAACTTCTTCGGCTTTCTCATCACCACCCAGCAGGTGCCGCAGCACCTCGCCCAGTTCATCATCGGATTCACGGACAGCAAGGTGCTTGTCATGTTCCTCGTTCTGATCATGCTTCTCCTTCTGGGCACCTTCCTGGACAACGTGGCCGCCCTCGTGCTCTTCGTTCCCACCATGGTCGGCGTCGTGCAGGCCCTGCACATCGACATGATTTTCTTCGGCGTCTTCACCATCATCGCCCTGGCCGTCGGCCAGTTCACTCCGCCTGTGGGACTGAACCTCTTCATCGCCTCGAACATAGCCCAGGTGAAGTTCGAAAGCGTGGTCAGGGAAATCATTCCCTACCTTCTGGCCTACGTGGCCATGCTCGTGCTCTTCATCGCCTTCCCGGGCATGCTGACCATCTTCAGGTAGCCGGCATCAGGCTCAGGAGTATCCCATGAAAAAAGTTGTTGTGTTTTCAACAGGCGGCACCATAGCCATGAAAATGGTGCCCGGAAAAGGCGTCGTGCCGGCCTGCTCCGGCGCGGATCTCGTTGAGGCCGTGCCCGGCCTTGCCTCCGTGGCCGACATCGAAGTCCGCGATTTTTCCAACATCCCGAGCTGTCAGATGACGCCCGCGCTCATGTTCAGCCTGGCGGGACAAATCCGGGAGACCCTGCGCAGGGACGACGTGGCAGGCTGTGTCGTCACACACGGCACGGACACAGTCGAGGAAACGGCGTATCTTCTCGACTGTGTCCTGCGTGAGGAAAAACCCGTTGCGCTGACCTGCGCCCTGCGCTCGGCCAGCGGCGTCAGCCCCGACGGTCCGGCCAACATCCTCTGCGCCGTCCGCGTAGCCTGTTCCGGCAGCGCCAGGGGGCTCGGCGTCGTCGTAGTCATGAACGAGCGTATTTTCCCGGCCTCTGACGTCATCAAGACGCACAGCGTCAATCCGGACGCCTTCCAGTCCCCATGGTGGGGGCCGCTCGGCTACGTCGACGGAGACGAGGTCATTGTCCGCCGCCTGCCCGCGCCCCGCGCGCAGATAGCTCCCGAACGTCTCGGCGGGGAGGTCTTCCTGCTCAAAATGTACGCGGGCTGCAGCCCGCTCCTCGTGGAAACCCTCGTAAAATATGGTGCCGCCGGCATCGTTATCGAGGGCTTCGGACGCGGCAACATGCCTCCCCTGATTCAGAAAAGCTTGGCAGAAGCCGTCAAAGCGGGTATTCCTGTCGTCGTCTGCACGCGCAGTCAGGCAGGCCGCACCCTTGACGAGTACGGATACGAAGGCGGAGGACGGAAAAGCCGCGAGGCCGGGTTCATCCTGACCGGCGAGATCAGCGGCCCCAAAGCCAGACTGCGTCTCATGCTGGTCCTGGGCCTCACCCGGGACATGGACAGAATCCGCAGCTTTTTTGAACCCTATGCCCGCTGAGGCCGCCATTATGCATTTTGACCTTCGTTATGGCGACGGTACAGTCCCCCTCGACGTGGACGATCGCCGCGCACCCCATGTCATACATCTCAACGCGCTCCCCGTTCTGAAAAATCCCCTGGAAGAAGCCCGCAGGGTGCTTGCATCCCCAACGGGGCACGCTCCCCTCGCTGAGGATCTCAGGTCGGAAAAGCCGGAAAAAATCGTCGTTGTTATTAATGACGAAACACGGCCCACGCCCTATGAGGTCTTCTTCCCTGCCCTCCTTGAAGCCTTTTCCGCCGCGGGCGTGCGCGACGACCAGGTGACTTTCCTCATCGCCACAGGCACCCACAGACTGCAGAGCGACGAACTCAACCGCAGGCTCTACGGCTCCGGGATGATCGACCGTTTCCGCTTCGTCTGCCACGTATGCACTGACGACAGTTCCCTTGTGAGCCTCGGCATGCTGCCCTCCGGATACGAATTTGTCCTGAACAGGCTGGCTGTCGAAGCCGATTACCTCATCACGCTCGGCGTCGTCTCTCCCCACTACTTTGCCGGCTATTCCGGCGGCCGTAAGTCCATTCTTCCCGGCATATGCGGAAAAAAGACGGTACAGGACAACCACGCCCGCATGGTTGAAATCCTCGACCACATGCCGCCCATCCGCGAGAATCCCATCAGCCTCGAAATGATCGAAGCCGCCCGCAAAGTGGGCGTCAACTTCGTGTTCAACGCTGTCATGAACGCGGACAACCAGGTCGTCCGCCTCGTGGCCGGTGATCTGGTTGAGGCATGGTACGAGGCCGTGGATACGTCCTCCTCCATGTACGAGATTCCTTTCACCGAACCGGTGGACATCGCCGTGTCCAGCGCCTGCGGCTACCCGAGGGACGTCAACTGGTACCAGGCCCAGAAGGCAATCGACCACGCTGATAAAATCGTGAAGCCCGGCGGCACCATCATCGTCTGCGGCGAGTGCCGCGACGGGTACGGCAATAAAGTCTTCGAAGAATGGATGAAGAAAAAACTGCCCCCTGAAGAAGTCATGAGGGAAATCCGAGCGCACTTCGTCCTCGGCGGACACAAGGCCTTCGCCTTCGCCAAGGTCGCCAGCGAAAAGAAACTCGTCCTCGTATCCTCCATGAATGCAGAGGACACGGCCACCCTGTACGGCACAAAGGCCGCCTCGGTCCAGGAGGCCTTCGATCAGGCCGTGGCTGCCTGCCCGGATGCCTCCATCGCCATCATGCCGGAAGGAGGACTCACACTGCCCGTACACATGAACGCCTGAGCATGGAAACTCTCAGCGCCAGATGTCTCTATTCTTCATATTGCCCGTCGCTTTAGCCGCTTACACATAATCATGCACCAGATGACGGTGCGGAGGAATCTGCCACACAGCCCCTTGGGAGATATACCATCCCAGGGGGCTTTTATTTTTCCTGCCCGGCAGCTGGATCTCCCTGCCCCTGACTGTGATAGTCCCGCTCACCGGAGCGCTTCCGGGATTGCCATCTTCGTCAGTCATAATCACAGCACCGCCAGCCCGATGAACGGCGCCCTGTGCCTGATGCCTGTTTCTGAAGAAACGGAGACCATCTCTATTGTGGCTGGTTGATCAAGACCAAAATTAACGAGGCAATAAATTATTTTCGAGATGAGGCGTCAGGTTATCTGTAAGCCAGCATAGCTCTCTCCTTTTTGTATTTTGACCGGGTCAGGCCCGGAGCGCCATTTAATGGCGGGGACCCGCTTGCGGGGTGGCAG
>ERZ825159.1624-NODE-1624-length-20838-cov-2.932252_pt1 | contig 20838 bp, 22 predicted proteins | sample MGYA00519932_ERZ825159 | MGnify/ENA primary metagenome ERZ825159 (study PRJEB31778, sample SAMEA3449191) | human gut metagenome | biome: human gut; feature: human-associated habitat; material: faeces | place: United Kingdom | collected 2010/2012 ...
TTATACACCGCATATCCTCCCGGACGGGCGGTGAATATGCTTGATTTATATGGAATTATAGCTACTTATTTAATTCATGATTTTTAAAAGTTCATCTCTGGTAATACAGTTACGTGTGCCGACTTTTTCCGGCTTGGCGTTAATTGCATTCAAACGCTTCAACAATTCTTTATAAGAACACCCTAATAATTCTGTTGCCTTTCTAACCGGTACATAATCAGGCAAGAACACATCTCCATAGCCTTTCTTTATACCGGATATTGCATGGTTAATTACATCTTCCAATTTTCCGAGCAGCATATTGTTTTCATCTCTCACTACCTTGATGATTGTATCTTCTATTCCCATATCCATTAATCTTTTAATCGTTTTTCCACTCTCATTGACGCTCTTCCTCTCGCATTCCTCAACCTGCACATATCGCCAGTGTCTCCGAATACCTGCACAACGACGAACAACAGGCTGAATAGGATAGAAACCCCGAATTGTCGTATCTTTTTCAAATCGAAAGCCTTTCCCAAGTATCGGCAAATGACATACAGAGTCAATTCACTGCTGGTCGATATACCTAATTTGAGGTATATGTTTTTCTTCTGTGTCTTGGTAGTCCATACAGACTTCCCCAGATTTTCGGCTACCTCTTTGTCTTGAAGACCCTTTGCATACTCCTTAGCGACCGCCCATTCTCCGGCAGTCAATATCAGCTCTTTCTCCATACCAATGTCCTCCATTCAGGAATTCCATCGTTCTCCACAGATACTTTACCAACTCCATACTCATAAGAGATGCCCAGTTGTTTCATGTAAGACTTCAACCGGCGATAAGCACTACATGTCTTAATATCGTCATAGAATGCATCTCCAACCTCCATACGAATCATGTACTTACACTTTCCACGTACTCCTTTCGGCTTGGGTATTATCCGCTTTACATCGGCTATGCACCTGAATCCTACTTGTATTTTCATCGTTTCCATATTCTTGTTTTTTATATAATAAAAGGAGCCGACCCTATTGTTTTTTAGGCTCTGGCTCCCTCCTCGTAACATTCCCGTGTTAGTTCGTTTTCTCGTCCTGCACACCCGACAGGGCAAATGTCGATAATGCAAAGAAAGCCATGCTTATAATGAGCTGTCCGATACTGGCATTGATGAATGCTGCTATTACCCCGAAAAAAGAGGCGAACATGAGCAGCAGGCAGATGGCTATAAATAATCTGTACATATTCTTGTTTTATTCAAATTCAAAGCTGTCATTAAACTTGCACATTTCTATACCGTCCTCGTCGTACACCTCGACCTCGTATTTCACTTCGATGGATCCGTCCACATAATCGGGTGTGAAATAGTCGCCGTATGTAACCGTTGTTCCGTCGTATGCATCGTATGTTACGTGTACGGGTAATATCTCATCGTCAACCTCTACGTCCAAATCGAAGTCTCCATACATCGATTTGTCCTCTCCTATCCGCTCGCTCACCACATATTCGAGTTGCTTCTCTACTTCTCGGCGAATCTTGTTGATTGTGTAGTCGCTTATCGACAGGCTAACCATTTCATATTGCTCCGTTGTCATAGCTTATATTAGGTATTGGTTTAATCTCTGTTTTTATTTATCTTTGTTCTGTTGTTGTGATACAAAAGTAATACTATTTAGTATAAAATCAATACCAAATAGTATAAAAATATATAGTGTTTAGAATTATTAACAATATGACTATTAACGAAAGATTCTCAGAAATTCTCAAAACGAAAAGAATTAGCGTCAAAGAAGCTGCCTCCATTATTGGAAAATCAGAAGTGTATATTAGGAAACTAATTCGTCCCGGAGAAAGTTTCGGTATAGAACCTGTTCTTTTAATCCTAAATAGTATCGATGGAATAAACCCAGATTGGTTATTGAGAGGTAAGGGTGAAATGTTTTTAGATAATAACACCCCAGAGAATGCAGCCCCGATAACACAGGAACGCTTGTTTTCTGTCATCGAAAGCCAACAAAGGACCATCGAAAACTTATCAAAAAAATAGTTTTCTATATTATATGAGAATAAAAGAGATTATTAAAGAAAAAGGATATACACAAGCACAATTTGCAGAAAAACTCGGTATATCTCTTTCTGCATTAAATCAGCAAATGACTGGTAAACCCTCACTATCAACCCTTGAAAAGATAGCCGAAGCTCTTGGTGTAGAAATATGGGAGTTGTTTATTTCCCCAAAAGAATTTCCCACACAAGGTCTTAAATGCCCTCATTGTGGAAAGCCTATAAAAATCAATATCGAATAGTTCCCCTGCAACAGATGACTGTTTTCCAACCCGAATTCGACGGGCAGGGGAATATAGTATAATGGAAAGCTGTCTGAACTACTTTTGACAAAATTTGCCAATCCCTTTCTCTCTCCATTTTTTGTTCGTTTCTATTCATTGAACTTGGTGAAGCGTGCCCGGTTGCCGAATTACCGGATATTACTTACACGTCACGACTTCGTTATTTCACCCCGACCCGTCGCAAGTCTCGGCGCTTCCGCTATTGCGACTCTCGGTGTTCGATTCCGTTATTCATTACGCCAATGAGCTAACTTTTATTAGGTATTTGTATTTTTAATTTTATTTACTACCTTTGTTGTATTAACACAATACAAAGATACAGAATATTTCTGCAAAATATACAGATAAAACAGAAAATATTTGGATATTATATATATTTAACACATGAACGCCGCACAAAGATTAGAAGCCATTCTGAATTACTATGGTATAAATGCTAAGTCATTATCTGAGAAATGTGGATATGGTAGGCCGCAAGGAATATACGATGTTCAAAATGGGAAAACAAAAGAAATTTCAACCACAATGGCAAACAAGATTTTATCTGTATTCCCTGAATTAAATAGAGTGTGGCTTCTCACAGGAGAGGGAAATATGATTAATGAAAGAAATAATTCAAGCATTATTGATAGCAACAATAACAATAGAGGAATTATACAAAATAGTCATGGAAATATCAATAATGGTAATATTTCCATATCTTTGCCGGAAAGAGGTCAGCAAAAAATTATTGATCCAGACGGAAGGGTCACAATAGAGAATACCAGTTCAGGCGCTCATGATTACCTGAACGAAATAAATAGACTTAACCAGAGGATACAAGACCTTGAAAGAATTATCAGCGGACATGAAGCTACAATAAAGTCGAAAGACGATTTAATATGTATATTAAGGAGCGCATTAGATAAGAAATGATTTTAGGTTACAGTTTTATTGCTTCTAAATATAGCGAATATAACAATGACTCTTTATACTAAAAACTTAGTTTTACAACATAATTTACAAACACATATAGTTATGAAAAATCTTACATTACTCTTATTCACCATCTTACTATTAACTTTCGCCTCTTGCACACAGACAAATGAAGACAAAGCTCGCAGTTTAATAGAAGATCAACTTAAAAAAACAATGAATGATTGGAGCAGCTACGAATTTGTAGAGATGACACCCCTCGATAGCTCTTTCAGCGTACTATCAGACAACGAAGAATATTATAATCTTGGATTGAAGTTAAAAGTTTTAGACGCAAAATCAAATTACTTTATTTCAAATGTTAGTTCCGATTACCGAAACATGGACATGTGGACAGATAGTGCGAAACAGGTAATTGCAGAGATGGAATCAGTAAACAAAAGAATGGACGAAATTCAATCATCATTTGTCCCAGAACATAATGGCTGGTGGACTAATTTCACTTGTAGAGGAAATAACAAATTAGGTCAAAAGGTTATATCAAAGACATGTTATTATTTTAACAAGGAAATTACGGAAATAACAGATACTAAAAAGGTTGAATAGTTGTGTCCAAATTTAGATAAGTCATGAAGAAGATAGTATTTACAATACTTGTCCTATTTTTAACAGGGTGTATTACACAAGAATATACAGTAAAAAGCCATGTTGCCGATTATTCGCTTTTAATAAACAAGGGGTGTGAAGTTTTCCTAAACGAACCAAAAGTTAATTATACTATTGTTCAAGAAATATTTGTTACGGCTTATCCGGGAGTAGTATATATGGAAAAAGAGATGAATCGCTCTATCAGAGGCTGGAAAGATGTAGATTACAACGACGTGCTGAGTGCTGTATTCAATGAAGTAAAGAAAATAGATTGCGACGGAATCATGAATATGCGATACACTCCGTTGAGAAATAGTGACGGAAAAGAAATAGGTATGCTTTTTAGTTGCTATGCTTTTAAATACACAAAATAGATAAAAAGAATATAACAGCCTACAAAAAAAACAACAAGTATGACAGATTTAGAATATTTAATCGATTTGTGTAAAGAACCATACAGTAGCCCAACAGATTTTCATATGAGAAAAGCATTGGGAAGAATCTCTGAATCTATTTATAATCAAGAATTGTCTTTTGAAGATGTTATAGAAGAAATTCAAAAATACGTGAAAGACGAAGATTTCATTTCTCAATGTGAAACATATATATCACACATATGTGAATATCTTAGAATAAAGGGCTAATACTATCATTATATAAGGAGGGGCATTTCCTCAGATGATATAGATAAATGCGATCTTAACAAAAAAATTAGAAAGATTATCACTCTATCTCTTTCAACACATCTAATTTGATTTCATCGTCTATGTCACGATAACGGGCAAATGCCTTGCTGCCCTCTACATGACCGCTCATAGACCCGATAATATTCGGGTCTTTTACTTTTTTATAAATATTCCCGATAAATGTACGACGTGCGAGGTGCGAGCTGGCAATCTCATATATAGGCTTTTGCTCCTCTTTCTGCGTTACCGGATTTATGACGGTGACTTTTCTGTCGATACCCGCCATTTTTAAAATCTTCTTGATGGAATCATTGTATTTTTGCTCAGAGATAAAGGGAAAAAGGGTACGACCTCCATATTCCTTGTACTTTTCCAATATTTCAATCGCTTTTTTCGTCAAAGGTACACGAGCATATTCCTGATTATCCCCTTTCGTTTTTGTCGGAACATATTCAATAGCCCCGTCATTGATGTTTTCACGAGTTAACCTGTATAAATCGCTTACTCTACAACCAATCATACATTGAAAGACAAATATATCACGCTGTATGGCAAGAAAAGGATTGTTCGGCATCGGAAAATTGTACACCCTGTCACGTTCTTCTAAGGTAAGGAAATAAGGCCTCCCATATATTTGCTCCTTTATTGAATAATTTGCAAAAGGGTTGGTCGTTGTCTCCCCCATTCTCACAGCCCAAAGATAGAACACCCTTAACTTCGTCATCATGTTAGCAATAGTATTTCTACCTCTCGGCGATAACTTCTTGACTCCCTCATATAACGACGGGTATAATTCTGCTAATCTATACTCGTTTTTTAAATAATCTTCGAAATTAGACAAGTCAAATGCAGATATTTCGAGGCTCCACCTGAATTTTCCTCCATTAAAAATTTCGTAATTTTCATACCGGATCATTATCCGCTTTAAAACATCATAATGTTCCTCTCGCTTCTCATCGTATTGTTTATAGGTTAGGAATTTGTCAAATATATCGAAGAAATCATCATTAACAGGTGTTTCACCATTCACTCTACGCTGCATGGCATCACGCAACCATTCGCTCGTTGGCTGGTAGTCGTCTCCTCTTTCCTCCCATGTCCGAAGTATAAGAGACTTTAATTCACTCACTTTTTCGTTGAAAATTCGTCTCTCTTTATCCGGGTACAATGCCCTCGATTTTATTTCTTCTCTCTTGTTGTCGAAAAGATCTACGTTTATCTGTAAATCGCTTACATAATATAATAATTTTGCCCCCGGAGTAGATAGTCGGAAACGTACATTTACTATGTTATTTTTTTTGCTGGAACGAACGTATGCTTTAACGGTTGCCATAATTCCATTGCATTTTGTTTTGTGCAAAGTAAGTAATTATTTGCACAAATGAAGCACAAATTAAACTCAAAATATGTGTTAAATCACATTATTAAATATACAACGAACCTAAATATAACCTCCAAAATCCCGTATTTATCGGGATATAAAGCAAAATGAATGTTAAAACGCTTTTTACGTTCAACTCCCCCTCCTTCCGCAAATGCAAAGTCCATAGCGTAATATATACGCTATGGACTTTTTTTATTTGAATCGATTCCCCCATTGTCGAAATTTCAGAAACGGTCTTTGGAATATTGACACATTGGTTGTAATTTTGGAGCAATTTAAAATAAAGGTATGAAAAATTTCAAAAATATTCCTTTTGTCGAAATTTACACAGAAAAAACACCTTGTCGAAGAAACAAAATACACCAATAAAAAAGTGAACATTTTTAATAATATTCCAAGCATTTCAAATCTATTTCAAAATTACATTCAATTTTTGTAGCATGAATTTCAAAATCAAATCAAACAACGTTATGAATTATCAACGATTATTTCTGTCGGGAATACTCTTCTCGCTATTCATGCTATCTGCATCCGCAAAAACGGTTACCATCGACAACGATTCGACCACGATCCGCACTTCCGATACCGATTATGCCGATGAATTAGAAAAAATACGCATGCACATGCCCGATATAGAAGTGGGGAACGGTATATCTTTCCAACCTAAAAACAAAAGATATAAACTCACGATGCGCATTCGCATGCAAAATTTGGTCGATGTCGACTTCAACGAGAAATTCGAGGCTCAGGATATCGACGCCCGCGTCAAACGGCTCAGGTTACGTTTCGATGGATATATCTATACACCCAAACTCACCTATTTAGTTCAGTTAGGCTTCTCGCCTTACGATATGAAAACGCTGCCCAATGGGAACAACAACATCGTACGCGACGCAATGATTTACTACGTTCCCAACTCGACATGGAATATCGGTTTCGGACAAACCAAAATCCGGGCGAATCGCGCCCGGATAAACTCTTCGAGTGCCCTTCAATTCGTAGACCGTTCCATTGTAAATTCCGAATTCAATCTCGACCGTGATTTCGGTATCTTCGGAGAATACAATCAACATCTATTCGGCTCTTTGGATTTAGCGGCCAAAGCCTCTATTACTACCGGAGAAGGAAGAAACTGGGGAAACAATAAAGGGAGTGGACTCGCATATACGGGACGTATAGAACTATTCCCACTGGGACGATTCACCGGGAAAGGAGATGCTATGGAAGGCGATTATGAGCGAGAACAAACGCCCAAAATCCTTTTAGCGGGAGCATACAGCTATAACGACCGAGCTCTTCGGGCACAAGGTTCCAACGGGGAAAAATTAAAGTATGACCAGACGCGTAACCTTTCTTCCTATTTTGTCGACTTCATTTTCAAATATCAAGGATTTGCTTTTTATACCGATTTCATGGGGCGTATATCATCTTCCTCACCGCTCATTAAATCGGGCGAAAATGTAGAACAATATGTCCTCACTGGAATGGGACTCAACGTACAGGCAAGTTATCTCTTTCGTTCCAATTGGGAAATCGCATTGAGAAACTCTACCATCATGCCGGATAAAGAAGTACAGCCTTATGCCAATTATCGCAGTCACAACCAATCGACATTCGGTGTCACGAAATATCTGATAGATCACAGATTAAAAGTACAAGCCGACCTGTCTTACAATTACAAAAATGAATTTGTCGATTCCGATTATAATCGCTGGCAATTAAGATTTCAGATAGAACTCGGCTTTTGACAAATCGACGTAAGCAACCTAACACCTAAACAGTATATAAAATGTCCTCTCAGTACGATTTCGACACAATTATCGACCGGCATCACACCGGAGCTATGAAAACCGATGTTCTCTGTGAGCGCTATGGTCGGGAAGATCTCATTCCTTTATGGATTGCCGACATGGATTTTGCGGTCGCCCCCTGTATAACCGATGCTCTCGTACGCCGGCTACAACACCCGGTTTACGGATATGCCGAGGCTCCTGCGAGCTATTGGCAATCCATTATCGATTGGCTCGACTACCTGCATGGCTGGAAAGTAAAAAGAGAATGGATCACCTATATTCCCGGGATTGTCAAGGGCATAGGTTTGGCAGTCAATGTATTTAGTAATCCCGGAGACAAAATCATCATACAGACTCCGGTCTATACACCGTTCATGGCCGTACCCGAAAGTAACGGTCGGCAGGTTGTACATAATCCGCTCAAATGGAACGGCTCTCACTACGAAATGGACTTCGATCACCTTGAATCGATCATCGACTCCCAGTGCAAGCTGTTCATTCTCTGTAATCCTCATAACCCCGGAGGAGTGGTTTGGCCGTTGGAAACATTACAGCGAATCGCCGAAATCTGTGCACGGCACAACATACTCATCATTGCCGATGAAATTCATGCCGATATGCCTCTCTTCGGAGCCAAACATCACCCCTTTGCCTCGGTGTCCGAAACAGCGGCTCAAAACAGTATATCGTTCGGAGCTCCTTCCAAGACGTTCAACATCGCAGGCTTGGTCAGCTCCTATGCCATTGTTCCCAACGAAACGATTCGTAAGCGCTTCTTCGACTGGCTCACAGCAAACGAGCTGAACGAACCCACTTTCATGGCGACCATAGCCACCGAAGCCGCTTATAACCATTGTAGAGAATGGCGAGAACAAATGTTAGCCTACATCGAACAAAATATACTCTTTGTCGAAGAGTTTCTCGATCGTTATATTCCCGACATCAAAGCCATCAGGCCGCAAGCATCCTTTATCGTATGGCTCGACTGTACACGGCTTCACCTCGAACACGACGCACTCATCGACCTTTTTGTCGATAAAGCGAGACTCGCACTCAACGACGGGGAGATGTTCGGCCCCGAAGGCAAAGGACACATGCGGCTAAATGTAGGTACGCCTCGCGCAGTTTTGCAAAAAGCGCTCGAACAACTACGTTCCGCCGTGGACGGACTTAAACGATAGTTCACGAAACATGTCGAAAACAAAAAAACTTTCTTTTCGAGACAAATGCCATAAACACCTTTGACTCCGAAGAATATCTTTTTCGGAAAATATTTTATACTTTTGCACCCGATTGGTACAAAAGCCTTTTTACTTTTGTATCTTGAAATAATATAGAACATTCTGAAAGAACGACTTTATGAACGAACTTGCCACAAAGTACAATCCCGCCGACGTAGAAGAAAAATGGTATGCCTATTGGTTGAAAAACGGTCTTTTCAAATCGAAGCCCGACGGTCGAGAACCCTATACCGTTGTCATTCCGCCACCCAATGTCACCGGGATTCTGCACATGGGGCACATGCTGAACAATACGATACAAGACATTCTGGTACGCCGGGCTCGCATGGAAGGGAAAAATGCTTGTTGGGTTCCCGGTACAGATCATGCATCTATCGCCACCGAAGCCAAAGTGGTGAATAAACTTGCAGCGCAAGGTATTAAAAAAAGCGATCTTTCCAGAGAAGAATTTCTCAAATACGCTTGGGAATGGAAAGAAGAACACGGCGGAATCATCTTGAAACAACTCCAAAAATTGGGAGCTTCCTGCGATTGGGACCGCACCGCTTTCACTATGGACGAAATCCGTTCCGAAAGTGTTTTGAAAGTATTTGTCGACTTATACAACAAAGGACTCATTTACAGAGGAGTCCGCATGGTAAATTGGGACCCCAAAGCCCTCACCGCCCTCTCCGACGAAGAGGTCATTTATAAAGACGAACACAGCAAACTCTATTATCTGCGCTATTTTATCGAAGGCGAGGATAAATACATTATCGTTGCCACCACACGACCTGAAACAATCTTAGGCGACACGGCAGTTTGTGTAAACCCCAACGACCCGCGTTATTCATTCCTTAAAGGGAAAAAAGTCATCATACCGCTGGTAAATCGGGTGGTTCCTATTATCATGGACGACTATGTCGATATTGAGTTCGGAACCGGCTGCTTAAAAGTCACCCCGGCACACGATGTAAATGACTATATGCTGGGAGAAAAATACAATCTGCCGAGTATCGACATATTCAACGACAACGGAACCATCAGCGAAGCCGGAGGACTTTACGTAGGAATGGATCGTTTCGACGTTCGCAAACAAATCGCCAAAGACTTACAGGAAGCCGGATTACTCGAAAAAGTCGAAGATTACGACAATAAAGTGGGTTATTCCGAACGTACCAATGTCGTTATCGAACCCAAACTATCGATGCAATGGTTTGTCAAAATGGATAAACTTGCAGCCCCGGCTCTCGATGCCGTCATGAAAGACGAAATCAAATTCCACCCCGATAAATTCAAAAACATTTATCGGCACTGGATGGAAAACATTAAAGATTGGTGTATCTCCCGCCAGCTTTGGTGGGGACATCGAATCCCGGCGTACTACCTCCCGCAAGGCGGATTCGTAGTAGCTGCCACACCCGAAGAAGCGTTGAAATTAGCCCGAGAGAAAAGTGGTAAGGCCGACCTTCAAATGAGCGATCTGCGACAAGACGAAGATTGCCTCGACACATGGTTCTCTTCATGGTTATGGCCCATCTCGCTTTTCGATGGTATCAACAATCCCGGCAACGAAGAGATAAACTACTATTACCCGACCACCGATTTGGTTACAGCCCCCGATATCATTTTCTTCTGGGTGGCTCGAATGATTATGGCCGGATACGAGTATGAGCACAAACTTCCTTTCCGCAACGTCTATTTCACCGGAATCGTACGGGACAAAATAGGACGAAAAATGTCCAAGTCGCTCGGTAATTCGCCCGACGCTCTCGAACTGATAAAAACCTATGGAGCCGACGGTGTCCGCATGGGACTCATGTTGGCCGCCCCTGCCGGAAACGACATACTATACGACGATGCGTTGTGCGAGCAAGGACGCAACTTTAACAACAAAATATGGAATGCCTTCCGCTTGGTAAAAGGTTGGAACGTAGATGAAACCCTCCCCCAGCCTCAAACGGCAGCCATTGCCGTAGAATGGTTCGACGCACAACTCAACCGTACGCTCGAAGAAGTCAAAGACCTGTTCGGGAAATATCGTCTGTCCGAAGCCCTCATGGCTATATACAAACTCTTCTGGGACGAATTTTCATCTTGGTATCTCGAAATGGTTAAACCAGCCTATCAACAACCTATCGACCGCAAAACCTACGATGCTACGCTCCGGTACTTCGATGCACTGCTCCGTATGTTGCATCCTTTCATGCCCTTCATCACCGAAGAATTGTGGCAACACCTATATGACCGCAAAGAAGGCGAAAGCATCATGACAGCACGCATGCCCGAGCCCCAACCGGTCGACATGGAAATCATAAACCGATTCGAAACGACCAAACTGGTCGTAGCGGGAATACGTACGATCCGCTTGCAAAAAGGCATAGCCAATAAAGAACAGCTCACGCTGCAAATTATCGGCGCACACGATCACTCGAACGATTGCATATTGACCAAAATGACCAATCTGGCAACGATCGAAACAATCGAAGAAAAAGATCCGGCCGCCGCTTCGTTCCGGGTACATGCAACGGAATATGCGATTCCTATGAGCAACGCCATCGATGTAGAAGCCGAATTGAAAAAACTCGAAGCCGAATTAAAATATGCTCAGGGATTCCTCAAAACAGTAATGGGAAAACTCGGCAACGAACGCTTCGTTCAAAATGCACCCGAAGCCGTGGTAGCTATGGAGCGCAAAAAGAAAGCCGATGCCGAAGAAAAAATCAAATCGCTCGAAGAAAGCATAGCAGCCTTGAAAAAGTAGTAAAAGACCATACAAAAAATGAAATCCCGCTCTATCGAAATTAGATAGAGCGGGATTTTCATACCCGAACAAAAAAATCAGCCCCACTCTTTACGACTCAATAGGAAATCAATGAGAATTGTCTTTTAGTTCCTCCCCTGTGGCATGGACATATAGGGAAGGTGGCACGGAATAACGGAGGGGCTAACTCAATGGAAATGTCGAAAAATACCGACAGTAACGGAAACAGAATCAAGCATCGGCTTCTCCCCTTCCTCATCTGCAATGGATAAGAGAAGTAAACGAAGCATCGGAGAACTCAAAACCCCAGTAGAGCAAAAACGCTGGAAAACATCACACTCCTCCTCTGTGTTTTGCTCAGCAAAATATAGGGGAGATGTCCGTAGGACGGAGGGGTTAGCTCAACGAAAATGTCGGAAAATATAAGGGAAATACCCGCAAGGAGAAGAGCTCAAATTCTACAATCACCCTATACACACCCTCTACATCGCTGACCTATCCCGATTTGTCATCTCGTAAAAAAAGAAGTTCGGCAACACCTTCTCACCTTACAATTCTACCCAAAAGAATAAAAAAAACCGTCCGATAAAAATCGGACGGTCGAAATATCGATTCGTTTCAAATATTAAAAACAATAATACAAGCTGAGACTTATCTCATTGCCGCTCAAAGACAAGCCCGACACGCTGCTTCCGTTATATTTAGTACGATATCCCAGAAAGCCGTAATGAGCTACCAAAGAGAAATTATCGGTCAAATTAAAAGATATACCCGGCTTAAAACCAATTTCAAAACCGGTATCCGAATCCGCCCCTTTATACTTTTGAGTAGAAATACCGAAACCACCATCTACCAATAAGCCTACGAAATCTTTTTTCCAAAAATTCCAACGGGCATACGGAGCGATATAAAACGAATTGAAATTGTCCATATGAGTATAACCTATCATACCGGCAACCGTCCAAGTATCGTTAAATGCATAACCGAATTCAGGAGCGATTGTAATCATGGTATTTTCCGATGCATCATCGTAAAGTAACCCCAATTGACCACCCACAAAATACTGAGCATTGGCTGCTAACACACCAAACACAAGAGCTAAGGTTAAAACTAATTTCTTCATTTTATTTATTTTTTAGTTTATAATATGGAACAAAGGTAATCATTCGACAAAAAGATCGGTCTTCTATTTTCCCGTTTTTTTTTCTTTTTGTGTTAAAATATAATAAAATAAGGAGGGAGTTTTAAACTCCCTCCTTATTTTATTATACTATGATTTTCTTATTTCACTAGTTCAAACCCCATCAATACACCCTCATACTCATCGAGCAATCCACCGACACTTTTCAATGTAGAACTCTGAGACTTCGATGCAATAGTAGTCAATACCTTCACGAATCGATCCACATCGAAAAGCATTTCCAACGTATTGCCATTCTTGTTTATAACGGCATCCATAACCATTATGGGAATGTAACCACCCACGGCAGTAAATGTAACCACGAATCTTCCGCTCTCTTCGTCTTTAACAATATGACCGTTCAATTTCGCATTACCATATTTCATTACAAAAGTAGTATCGGCAAAAGCAAATGAGACCCGCGAAGGCGTGATACCGGCCTTTGTATAGTAGGTCGCCAACTTTGTTTTCAAAGATGCAGCCACGACCTCACCTCCCGCCGATTTCAAGAAATCGCTGCTTTCGAACTTACAAGCAGGAGCCGAATATTTCCACGTCCCGGCTAAATCGGCAACCGTCAACGAAGCATCTGTACCGGCAATAGCACTCACAACCTTATTCACTGTCGATGAATTCAGTATGTCTCCAAGCCCACCCAACGAAAGCTGAGCTTTCACAGAGGTAAAAAACAAACACAAGCAGCATACGATAGATAATCTGCACACCCATTTTTTCATAATAAAATCTCTTTACAACATTATTTATTTACAAAAACAATACATCTCGAAACAATCTAATCTCACTTACCGATATCGAGTTCTGTTCCATTGCAAAGATACGCTCCAAACAATTAAAGTGTTCCTCAAAAACAGATTTTCGACAAAAAAAATTAAAAATAAGACAAATCACGATAAAAGCACGACCACATTGAACCAAAACACTCCTATATCGTTATTATAGACAGAAAGGGAGCTCCGGAGGATTCCCGAAACCGTAACGGTAAAAGGAGGAGCAGCCATTACGAAGAAGGATATTCCTCTCAGCCCCTTTCTATTATAAAAAGACAGGTATCCGCCCCGGGATAGGGCGCATACCTGTCTTACTTTTTTATCAGATCAATCCTTAAACCGTCGGACGACCTATACTATAATAAGCAAATCCCAACTCTTTCATCTCAGACGGATCATAAATATTACGACCGTCGAATATCACAGGTGACTTCATAGACCGGATAACCGTTTTCCAATCCGGCAAACGAAACTCTTTCCATTCCGTTACAATCAACAAAGCATCCACATCGGCAACCGCTTCATAAATATTCTCGGCATATTCCACCTTATTCCCTATCCGCCGCTTGCATTCCGGCATAGCCACCGGGTCATATACCTTTACACGGGCTCCTGCATCACATAACTTATCGATCAATATCAAAGCCGGGGCTTCGCGCATATCGTCGGTCTCCGGTTTAAAGGAAAGCCCCCACACGGCAAATTTTCGTCCCGATATTTTCCCGTCGAAATAGCGGAGCAATCGGTGATAAAGCAATTCCTTTTGCGACTCGTTCACCCGTTCGACAGCTTTCAAAATCTGCATATCGCAATCATTCTCTTCCGCCGTCTTTATCAAAGCCTTCACATCTTTCGGGAAACAAGAGCCCCCATATCCACAGCCGGCATACAAGAAGCGGCTGCCGATACGATCGTCGGCTCCGATACCTTTGCGCACAGCTCCTACATCGGCTCCCACCTCGTCGCACAATAACGCAATTTCGTTCATAAAGCTGATACGAGTCGCCAGCATAGCGTTAGCCGCATATTTAATCATCTCCGCCGAAGGAATATCGGTAATAATAATCCTGTACTTGTTGATCATGAAGGGCTTGTAGAGTTTTTGCATCAAAGCCTCCGCCCGCTTGCTTTCGACCCCAACGACCACACGGTCGGGACGCATAAAATCGGCTATCGCATTCCCCTCTTTCAAAAATTCGGGATTGGAAGCCACATCGAAGTCAATCTTTTCACCCCTCTTATCCAACTCGCTCTGTATAGCCGCTTTCACTTTTCGGGCAGTCCCCACCGGAACCGTACTCTTGGTAACGACAACAAGATAATCGGTCATATACCGACCCACACTATGAGCCACATCGAGCACATATCTCAAATCGGCCGATCCGTCTTCGTCAGGAGGAGTACCCACCGCACTGAACAAGATTTCCACCCCGTCGAGACAAGCCGATAAATCGGTGGCGAACCGCAAACGTCCGGCTTTCATATTCCTGATAACCATCTCGTCGAGCCCCGGCTCGTAAATAGGTATATCACCACGCTCTATACGAGCTATTTTCTCGGCATCTATATCCACACAGACAACGTCTACACCTATCTCGGCGAAACAAGTTCCCGTAACCAAGCCCACATAGCCTGTACCTACTACCGCTATTTTCATATATTCCAATTTTTTATCGCCCCTCTCCCACCGTTCGTCTTTAACGAGATAGTGGGGAATGCCCGCAGAGCGAGAGGGTTAAAAATAAACTTGACTATCTTCACATTTTGCAAAGATAGTACAAGCCGAGAACAGAAACAAAATTCGGGAAACCTTTCCTCCTCCCTGTCATGCCCCATAGCCTTACGAGAGTTTCACACAGCGATATAGGGAAGAAATGTAAATACCTTTGGAAACAAGGCTAGGGTGATGCATCTCCCTCTCCCCCTGCCCTGTCCCGTAGCCTTACGGGTGTCGCAAAACAATAAAGGGAATACATCTCAACCTCCTCCCTGCCGTGTCCCGTAGTATTACGGGGTGTTTTTGCACAGCAAAATATAGGGGAGGTGGCCGAAGGACGGAGGGGTTGAAAAAAGCTATCTTTACATATAAAAATACAGAATAAATTTAAATACTTTGAAATAAAAAATAATCGATTCTTTACAAAATCCGACCCTAAAAAAATATTAGCAAATTCCCCGGATTTTGTAGCCCAAAACTCCTATATCTCCTTAATTTATATTATTATACTTAACAAAACTTTCTATTGACTGTTTCATCTAAGAAAAAAATTTATACCTTTGAACCGATTTTCATTTGTGCAAATAAGAGTATTTACACAATGAAGCCGCTCATAAAGAGTTTATTAATATCTCTTTATCGGTGAAATAAAAATAAAATAAGCATGAAATTAAAAAAAATTTTCCTGTATAGCGCAACCATGCTATTGTTAGTATCATGCGCAAATGAGGATAAGCAAGGGTCTTCCGGATACGGTGCTATCAACATACAAGTTTCAGCCGATTATAAAGTAGTTCCTGTAACTCGCTCCACAGCAGAATCAGCCTCGACAATCGAAAATCCCGATGTAAGCGAATTTGCTTTGAAACTGGTCTCTTCCGACGGTAGTTTTTCTCGGGCATGGGATAGTTTGGCCGATTTCGACCCGGCTACCAAAATACCGGTCGGAGCCTATACGATGAGTGCCTTCTACGGAGATATCGATATAGAAGGATTCGAAAAGCCGTTCTATCTCGGAGAAACCCCGGTAGCCGTGCGTGACCGGGAAAATAGTTCGGTAGAAATCAATTGTACATTGGCTAATGTAAAAGTAACCGTCGAGTATTCCGACGCTTCAAAAAATACTTTGCCGATTATTCGACCACCATTCACTCTACCGGAGGAGAATACATCGAATTTTCTAAAACCGAGACGAGAGCAGCCTACGTAAAACCCGGGAAAATCACGATTCAAACCCACTTGAAAAAACAAAATGGGATCGAATCTACTTTCGAACCGGCTGCCATACCCAACGCAGCCGCTCGTCAGCACTACAAAATAAAACTCGACATCAGCGACAACAACGCCGGTGAAGCACAACTCAACATCAGTTTCGACGAGACAACCGAAACACAACCTATCAAAATAGACATATCCGATGAAGTAATGGTAGCTCCCGCTCCCTCTTTCCTCCTGTCTGGTTTTGAATCCGGTGTTCCGGTTGAAGCAAAAGAATTTAATTATCCGGCCGACAAAAACGTAAATATATCTCTCACGGCCAAAGGAGGATTAGCAGGGTGTACCCTTACGACCTCTTCCCGTAGCCTCGAAAGCAAAGGGTGGCCGCAAGAAATCGACCTCATAAATATGAGTGAAGACCAAGCAGAAATACTCCGTCGATTAGGGCTGAAAATTAAGGGATTCTCCGAAGTTGGAAATAAAATGGGATTCATCGACTTCACCGAACTATTCACACAATTACAAATTATCGACAATAGCGATCAACACATGTTCACTATTTCGGCAAAAGACCTGTACGGAAAAGTTAGCGAATCGCCTATTTCTTTATCGGTGAAAAACCTTCCTTTAACATTCACCCTACAAGAACCCGAAGCCGTTTTTGTGGGTAGCTCTTCGGCCATAATTCCGGTATTATACGATGGGTCCGATATCGATTTGGTTCAATTCAGTTACCTTAACGCCGAAGGCCATAAAGTAAATTGTACCTCGACAGTTCTATCGGCCGAGGAAAATCTATACCAAGTTCAAATATCCGTCGAAGCCACAAACAAGCCGATAGAAATAGAAGCCTCTCTATCCGGTGGATTAAAGACGGCTGCGACTTCCATTTCTGTTCTCACGCCCGAATTCACGATATCAGCCGAAGAATACGACGTTTGGGCGAAAAAAGCGATCGTTAAACTCACAGCCGCCGATCCGCAATACCAAGATGCGGTGAACCGCTACGCTGTGCTTTATACTAACAGCACCGGACAATGGGTCCAAGCCGCCTCTACACACGAAGGCAATGTTCACACCCTCACGGGATTGTCCCCCGACACACGCTACCAGATAAAAGGGACTTGCAACAACGAACAAGAAAATGTCAATTATCACGGAGATTGTACAATACGGACAGAAACAACAGCCGGCGTACCTAACGGAAGTTTTGAAGAACTCACACAGACAATATCGATACAAGATATGAATCAAGGGGGTAAGTATTCCGTTTGGCCTGTGGATTATCAAAACACTTGCAGCTTTACAATTCAAGAACCCACAGGTTGGAGCAGTGTAAATGCAAAGACCTGTAACACTTCCGCGGCAAATCAAATGTCATGGTTTGTAGTTCCCTCAACATATAATACGACTCTGTCTTGGAGCTCATATCGCAGTTTTGGAATGAGCACACAAACACCCGATATTTACAAAGGACTTTCCGCACAAGACGGAAACAATGCAATGGTAATACGCAATGTTGCATGGGATGCCAATGGAACCACACCCAGCAAAACAGGAGGAGCTTTTAATACGACTTATTACAATACAAATGTTCCCTCTATGAGTAATCGTTCTGCTGGTAAATTATTTTTAGGCAGTTACTCCTATTCCGGTAATTCCGAATCTTATAACGAAGGAACCTCTTTTTCATCTCGACCTTCGACGATGAAAGGGTGGTATAAATACACTCCCGATAATAACGATGCCTCTGAAACCGGAGTGATCTCGGTAACATTGTTAAATGGAGAAACGGTACTCGCATCCGGGACTATTAACCTTACGGCAGTATCAGACTATACCGAATTTACAGTTCCATTGGTTTACACCGTTACCGACAAAAAAGCCAATCTGTTGAAAATAATGATTACGTCGTCCAATCATGCTTCCTATTCACAAAGTGAAGAAACCGCAACGATAAAAACGACCGACTACTACTCCCAATACGAATCCAATTCGAGGGGAGCGACTCTGACAATAGATAACTTAAATTTCATTTATGAATAAACTACATAGCGATATGAAAAAGATATTCTACATAGCTCTGACCGCAGTCTTGGGACTGGCAGGCACATCTTGCGACCGCGAGAAACTCACCTACGACTCCGAACCCGGGGAAATTTCAGGGAAAACCGGAACCCTCGATCTTTCTTCTTTCGATGCCATACCCAATAACGACATAAAAGAAACCGAGAAAAAACCGGTAAGCCGGGCTGTCGACACAGGCGGTTTTACAGTACAGATATTCCGTTCGGACAATGGAAGCGAAACCCTCGAAAAGAATTGGAAATACAGCGAAACACCCGAAATAGTTACACTAAACGTCGGTAATTATAATTTAAAAGTATTTTCCCACGAAGTTCAACCGTCCGAATGGGAAAAACCCTATTACTATGCAGATAAAACTTTTTCTATCGAAGAAAACAGAGTGACACAAATCGATACGCTCGTATGTACCCTCCAAAATATAAAAGTCTCGGTCTCCTACTCCGAGGATTTAAAAACACTGATGGGCGAAGACTGCAAAGTATCGGTTACCGTTGGAAAAGGAGCTCTCGATTTTATGAAAGAAGAATCTCGTGCCGGTTATTTTCGGGCCGACGAAGAAAGCAATTTGCTTATCGCCACCTTCTCCGGTACGATCGACGGTTATGAAGAAGTCAATCGCATACAGGTAGACAACGTAAAAGCCGGAGAATGGCGTAAAATACATTACGATATCAAACGACCCGAACCGGGAAGCGAGACAGGAGGCGTCACACCGTCGGTTACGCTCGATGCCTCATGCGAAATAATCGACCATTTCGGGAATGTCACGATAGACGAAGAAGTTATTGAAGACCCCAATCCCATCGACCCCGGTACTGACCCTGATCCCGATCCGGACCCCGAACCTACCGATGCTCCGAAAATTACGAGCTCGACTATAAAATTAGGGACTCCGGTCACTGTAACCGAGGGATTACAAGTAAGCGTAGATATTACAAGCTCCGATAAGAACGGACTTACAGGACTTGTAGTCGATATAGAATCGCCGACATTGACTCCCGACGAACTTGCAGGTATGGGATTGGATTCGCATCTCGATTTGGTAAATCCGGGCGACTTGAAAACAGCTATCGAAGGATTGGGATTCCCCACTGGCTCGAACGTCTTGAACCAATCGAAAGTAACCTTCGACATCAGCGACTTTATGCCGTTATTAGGATTATTGGGCGCAGGGACTCACAACTTTATCATAAAGGCTACCGACGCGCAAGGAACGACAACAGAAACATTAATACTCGTAACAGAATAATATGAAACGCTATATAAAAACATACTTTACTTGCGGACTGCTCCTTGTAGGACTGCTATCGGCTTGTAAAGAAGAAGACATGACCCTCGGCGAAGGATCGGTACGGTTGAACGTAAAAGTTTCCGACGAGGTGGCTGTCGTTTCCCGTGCTATCGACCCGGGCATATACGCCTCCATGCAAACCCGCATATACAGCAGTAAAGGGCTCATTCGTTATTACGATAGAGAAAATCTCATGCCCGACATACTGAACTTGGTAAGCGGACAGTATCATGTCTTTGTAATAGCCGGAGACTCCGTCCCGGCGGCATTCGATACCCCCTATTATACAGGATCGGCCGACTTCGCCGTCCAAAGCGGAGAAACTACCTCGGCCGAAGTGAAATGTACTATTGCAAATACGTTGGCGACGGTTGCGTTTTCGCCCGAGTTAGCAAACGTTGTAACCGACTATAAAGTAAAAATATTTACTACGACCGGAGAGCTCTCATTTACAGAATCTACCGTAGATTCCGTGGGATACTATATGCTCAATGGGAAAGACCGCAACTTGGCATGGAGTTTCGAAGGGAAAAAAACAGACGGTAAAAACCGTCTGTCGATTAAATGCTTTTTATTTTTATGTTTTATTTATGTTATTTATAAAAAATGTTCTGTGAACCGTTACCGTAGAAGTAAAGATATCCGTCATTAAACTGCGAGGGATCTGCAAAATAAAGAAGAACGGCTGACTTTACGCTTTCGGTTACGGCACCTGTAAATGTGTCTAAATTCGCATAACTTGAAGCACCCGTGAACTGATGTCTCTGTGTGATCACATCATAGATCGTATCAGGGTAAACAGAAGAACTTACTCTGTTC
>ERZ825159.1632-NODE-1632-length-20752-cov-4.359569_pt1 | contig 20752 bp, 18 predicted proteins | sample MGYA00519932_ERZ825159 | MGnify/ENA primary metagenome ERZ825159 (study PRJEB31778, sample SAMEA3449191) | human gut metagenome | biome: human gut; feature: human-associated habitat; material: faeces | place: United Kingdom | collected 2010/2012 ...
TCAAAAATGAACTGCTTGCCGAAGCCCTTAACGCTTTGCCCGAAAGGAAACGCGATATTGTTCTCTTGTCCTACTTCTTGGATATGAGCGACGCAGAAATTGGCGAACTGCTGAGTGTTGTACGCACGACGGTTTTCCGGCACAGGAAGTCCGCTCTTGCGAAAATCAAACAGTATTTGGAGGGAAAAGCAGATGATGAACACCGTTAGGAAATCTAAAAATCTTTTGCCGTTCCCTGTCATTTCGGCTGCGGCAAACGGCGATACCGAAGCAATGTGCGCTATTCTCAAACATTATGAGGGTTACATAGCAAAACTTTGCACTCGTACGATGAAAGACGATGCGGGCAATACCCATTTCTATATAGATGAAGAAATGAGAAACAGGTTGCAAGTGCGTTTGATTACTCGTACACTTGCTTTTCGTGTAAGCTAAGTAAGTTTAGTTCATGCGGAAGTGCGTTCCCCTTTCCGCACTTTCCGCTATGGACAACAATTTATCATTCCGTAAAAGCACATTTTAAGAAATGTGTTTTTACAGGCTGATAACAGCTTTTACTGATCTTTGACAAAGAAAGCGACTCGACCGCAGTATAGGCAAACAAACACATTCCGTCTGTGCCGAGCTTTACGGAAAATGCGCGAAGAAACCATTTGGCGAGCGAAAACCATTTTTACCGTAATTGCAGATTTGGCACTCTGCAAGCAATGACGCACAGACGCAATAATGATACTCCCGTCTTGAACGCGTCACGGCATTGGGCGGCTGCATGAGAACCATGCAGGGGTGAGATTCCCGTGGAGCGCAGCCGGCGCCGTTTGTAGTTGCTGAAATTTATTTACTTGTAATAGCGGACACGCTGTTACGCATATAGTTATAAAAACTTCAAAGGGGGTTTTTATTTTGGAAAATAAGGTTATTACAACCGAAAAGAAAATTGGGAAAATAACATATTTTGTATCTTCAACACAAAGCGAACAAGCGAAAGATACGTTAGATAAAAAGGTAGAAAAGATGATTTTGAAAGACGTCGGGCAAAACGCCGAAATCTCAAAACTTTACTGATACGGCATTGACGGTCAATACGAAGCACGTTATAATGATGCTATAAGTACATTTGTTGTTTGACTGTCGGAAAGGAGTATTTTTTATGAAGCAGTCAGACAAAATAACGGCTTTATATTGCAGATTAAGTCAAGAGGATTTGCAGGCGGGCGAGTCGGGGAGCATACAAAATCAGAAATTGATTTTACAAAAATATGCCGACGATCACCACCTTATAAACACAAAGTTTTATGTGGACGACGGTTTTTCCGGCGTGAGCTTCGAGCGCGAGGGGCTTCAGTCAATGCTGCGCGACGTTGAAGCGGGGCTTATATCAACCGTAATTACAAAAGACCTTTCAAGGCTTGGACGTAATTATTTGAAAACGGGAGAATTGATAGAAATTGTATTCCCCGAAAACGACGTAAGATATATCGCAATCAACGACGGCGTAGATACGGCGCGGGAAGATAACGAGTTTACTCCCCTGCGAAATTGGTTCAATGAATTTTATGCAAGGGACACAAGCAAAAAAATCCGCGCAGTAAAACAGGCGAAGGCGCAAAAGGGCGAACGCGTCAACGGCGAAGTACCATACGGATATATCGCAGACCCCGAAGATAGAAACCATTTATTGCCCGATCCCGAAACGGCGCATATCGTAAAAAAGATTTTTGAATTATATGTAAAAGGTTTACGAATGTGTGAAATCCAGAATTGGCTTAGGGATAACAAAGTCCTGACCGTATCGGAATTAAGGTACAGACGGACAGGCAGCGCAAGACACCCGCGTCCGCAATTAGGCTTAATCTATAATTGGCCGGATAAAACAATCTATGATATTCTTACCCGTAAAGAATATCTGGGACACACGATTACGGGAAAAAGCTACAAGGTATCTTATAAGTCAAAAAAGACAAAGAAAACCCCCGTAGAAAAGCAATATTTCTTTGCAAACACTCACGAACCGCTGATAGACCAAGAAACCTTTGATTTGGCGCAAAAGAGAATTGCCACACGGACAAGACCGACAAAAGTTGATGAAATTGATATTTTTTCGGGAGTAATGTTCTGCGCGGACTGCGGATATAAAATGTACGCCGTCCGCGGCGCTAAAACGTTGGAACGCAAGCACGCCTATACCTGCGGTAATTACAGAAACCGCGCAAGGCAAAATACTTGCTGTACAACGCATTACATACGCAAAAGCGTAATCAAAGAGCTTGTTTTGGCGGATTTGCAGCGAGTTATGACGTATGTAAAATCAAAAGAAAACGAGTTTATTCAAAAGGCTGCGGAGTATGGAAACAAAGAAGCAGAAAAGGCGTTTGAAAACGACCGCAAAGAGCTTGCTTCCGCTGTCAAGCGCGAAAAAGAGCTTGAAACGATTTTCCGCAAACTGTACGAGGACAACGCATTGGGTAAAATTTCCGACAAACAGTTTGTTTCGCTTACAAGCGGCTATGATGAAGAAAAAGAAACGCTTGCAACAAAAATACGGGAATTGGAAACAAAGCTAAATTCCGTTGCAGAAAACAAAAAGGACGCGGCAAAATTCGTTCAGCTTGTTAAGCGTTATACGGAGATTAACGAACTCACTTATGAGAACGTACACGAGTTTATAGACCGTATTTTTATTCACGAATTGGACAAAGAAACGAACACGCGTCAAATAGATATTTTCTATAACTTTGTCGGTAAAATTGACAGTAATGAAAAACCTTGTGAAAGCGTATCGTATTTCCGTCAAATCGGTGCGGATATAACAAGCGTTGCAATGTAAAAAAATGTGATAGCGTACCCATAACAAATTGGTTACGTTATCACACTTCATTGAAATTTGAACCTGTAAATCCATCATCAACCAGAGTATGAACAAGCTTGATTTCGGGATGATTACTCAAATAATCAAGTCCCAAATCACGCTGATTTGAGATACTGTAGCTTTCCTCCTTATCTCCGTCCTCTTTGGAAAGACGAAGATAAAGAATAGCATAAAATATTTTTGTTTTAGGCATAAAAAATCCTCCTGTATATTAACATTAGGCAGATCAAACCCGTGCTAATATCCAAGAGTTTCGGCATTTATCTTATTCATTTAAAAGTCTGAATTTATTATATCACAAAAAATACTTTGAGTCCAGACTTTTTTTCGGGTTTGAATAATTTTGTATAAGTTAGCTAAATTAAATTTTCTATATAATCTGAAAAACAGTCCTCGATCGTTCTTGCAGTATTTGCAAATTCAACCTTTACCGCATAACCATTGCATAAAAAGCAATACGGATTTTTGATTTGGTCTATATAATCCTTCATCTTCTTTTCAGGACTGTCATTTGGATTTATTTTTACACTGCTTATATCCGTAAGCGTAGATTTGTTAACCGTGCGAATATCAACATTTTTTAATGTATTCAAATTTGCCATAATCAAAACCTCCTGTTATTCCATATTATGATCGGCAAGCCGGATTTATTCAAAATAATCCGGCTTCTTTTTCTCCATAATAAACCTTTCAACGCTTGTTATATTGTTTGTCACCTCTGCGTCAAACAGCGATTCAAGTACAATGTTTCTGTATTTTCCCGTAGAATTAACACGGCTGTCCAAAATTGCGACAACTCCTGTGTCATATTCGCTCCGTATCAGCCTGCCGACATACTGCTTTAATTTGATAATCATATTCGGCGTATTTACATTTTTTAAATAATTATCAAGTCCGCACATTACCGACTGTTCATATTTTGATAAGGGATCGGGTACGGCAAACGGCAGCTTTACAATAATCAAATTTGAAAGCGTATCACCGACTATATCCACACCCTCTCCGGCAGCGTCGCTTGCAAACAAAACACCGTTTCCGCTTATTTTGAAATCGCATAATGCGTCTATACGACCTCTGCCCATTATGAAGAAAGGATAATCGTATTTGTTTTTGCTGATATTGTTAAAAACAATTTCCATAAGCCGATAAGAAGTGAACAGCACAAGCGAATGTCCGTATGTAGCCTTTAATAGCCTGTCTATTTCATCTGTTACGGCTTTTATATATCCCTCACGCTTGATATTCGGGAAAGGGATATATTCGGGAATGTATATAAGTGCATTTTGTTTATAGTCAAACGGGGATTTTTTGCTTGTTTCCGCAATTTTATCACTATACATATAATCTATCCCTAATTTATTTTTCATCAATCCGAAATCACCGTTTGCGGATAATGTGCCGGAAGTCAGAACAGATAAAACCTCTCTGTCCCAAAGGTTTGTGTAAATCTGCTTGCTTAAATCCTTTGGAATGGCACAGAGACGATAAACATTATTGTTATATTCGTACCAAGTCACAAGCTGCTGCGGTGCAAGGAAAATTTCCAATTTACTCTTTATATTCAAAGCCATTTTCCTAATCCTGCGTTTCTTAATATGGATTTTAATTTTATCGCAGTCATGCACCGTATCAGCCACGCATTCAAGCGTTTCAATTATAATGCAGTAATCATCAATATCCAAATCTTTTCGCTCAGACAAATGCTCTGCCATATCAGGATTTCCGGTTATTCTGCGAAACAGCCTTGTATAGTCAGTATTTATTAAATCGCAAAATTCGTTTAATTCTTTTGCATTACAGCCCTCAATATATGTTATAAACTCAGCAAATTCAGCTGTTGACAAATAGCAGCCGTACATCTGTTTTGCAACATCATATAGCTTGTGTGCCTCGTCAAATATTATCACTTTATATTTCGGTAGCAACGGTCGGTAGCTCCTGATGTCGGCAAATACATAATTATGATTTGCAATTTGAAAATAGTATTTATGATACAAGCAGCCGTTTGTAAAGCTGATAAATCGACAGGTATCATATCTGCTGCATAATGCATTACATTTATTTGTTACACAAATTCTGTCCTTAACATATCTCGTAAGCGGGTAGGTATCCAAATCAATTTCTCGCTCATTTACAAGCGACAGTTTTTTCAGCGTTTTTATAAGTGTTTCATCTCTTTGCGATTTGTTCTTTTCCAGTGATGAAAGATAGGTTTTTAATTTAATATCGCATATATAATGTGACTTTCCTTTTCTGACAGCAAAATCAAGCGGTTTTCGTATAATTCTGTGTTTCATCAAAATATCGCTGATCTGCGGAATGTATTCCTCGGTAATTGCCTTTTGCAACGCTATTGTAGAGGTTGATATTAAAGTTGTGCTGTTTACATCGTGGAAAAGGTTATATATAATCACTGCAATAATATATGCGTGAGTTTTTCCTGTTCCGACTTCGGCTTCCATTAACGCAACATTTTTTGTTTCAAGACCGCTTAACATTTCTGTTGCCAAATCAAGCTGATTTTTTCTGAACGAAAAGCCCTCTGTCGGTAATATATAAGAAAAGATATGACGCAGCAGATTATTTGCACGGTCATATCTTGTAGTTTTCATAGTCATATCATTTTTATTTATATCAAGTTTTTCTGTTTTTTGAGCAAGCTGCTCATAAAATTCCTCTGTGATTTTATTTTTTCTTTTAGATAAACATTTCTTTTTTAAGGAATTAAGGTTTACTGCGTAATACATAAAATATCCGTTATCAAAGCATTCTGTAACAGCGCAGTTTTCCGTTACGAATATTACTTTATCATTTATTCCTATAAGGTGGTTTTCATATAATTTGTTTTCGGCGTCGCATACACATAAATCAATCATTTGTTTTTATCTCCTTCGGCTTTCAATAACAATATGCGGCAGCCTGTCATTTAGGGGGACAGACCGCCGCGCGTGTTTTGCAAATCATCTGTCAATTTTCTCTCATTCTCTGCAACCTGTCGGTTACACATGTATCATGAAATCCACTCCGTATTCTTTCGCAAATACGGCGGGCGTTTCCCCGGTCGCTTTGCCGGGCTGCTATCCAGATGTGAGTTAGGACTTAGCAGAAGTATCATTATATAGCCTATGGAATCATTGCAATTCCTCTCACCATAAGAGGTTACTATCACAAACATTGATCGCAAGCGTGTTCTGATATGTCGCTTTGGCTTACGCCGCCATAGGCAGTGTGCAGACAATAATCTATTCGGTTGTCAAAGAACAAGTCGGATTTTATAAACCCTTGTGTACGGAAATTTATTTAAAATGTTATGTATTATCAGCTTGTCTTTTTTAGTAAGAGTTTCCGATAACATAATTAACAAATTTTCTTCTTCCGCACTTAAATATTCTTTCGGGGCTTCAAAATCCATTTCAAGAAAGATGCCTCCGCCACCACCTATTTTGGTAGTAATGGGTAGCCGACAGCTGAGAAAAACCATATCGTTCACGATGGTCTGTCTTGAAACATTAAACATATCCGCTAAATATGCGGACGTTGTTTTCCGTTCCCGAAGCAGAAAAGATTTAATGCTTTCACGCCGTTCATAGGTTGTAAGTTTTTCTCTCACCGCCAAGCCTCCTTTCTTGACTTAAATGATACCGAAGGAATGTCAAAGAAAGCTTTACATTCAAAAAAATTTTTTATATGAATCACCCTTTCGTGTAAATTTTGTTGAATTTGCACAAAAGAGTGGGCGGAGCACGGTTGTGATATGGTGGCGGTTTTCTGTGATGTTTTCCCGAAGATTTGCGGTGATGTCCTTTGGGCTTATGCTTTTTGCGCTTTGCTCTGTGCTTCATAAAGTGTCCTCCGTGCCGCAGGGCATATCCGACAAAAAGCATAATTTTGTCCTATGCAGGGCAATTTTTTATTTATGCGATAATCGCTTTCGCTTCCTTTGCTTTGTAATATCATATAAAAAGGCACAAAAAAGCCGCCCGGCGATAAAGGCGTTTTGCCTCTATACCGGGCGGCCTGCTATGCCGTCGTTTGTCCTCATTTTAACAGAGCAGTCTTAAGATTTGTTTTAAGTTTTCTATCATACGCATAAATACTGCGGCTGCCTGTGCTCTTGTTGTATTTGCCTTTGGTGCAAAGCTTCCGTCTGTATTGCCTGTCATAACGGATTTTTCAGCCGCCCATATTACGGCGTCCTTTGCATAGTCCGAAATATCGCTGTTGTCCGTATAGGCTGTGCTGCCGCTTGTTGTTATGTCATATCCCTTGAATGTTGCATAGCGATAGATAATTGCCGCCATCTGTTCACGGGTAATCGGCTCGTTCGGAGCAAAATGCTCTTGGGAAACACCCGAAACAATACCGTTTGCATTTGCCCACGCAACAGCCTTTTCATAATAGCTGCCGCTTTCTATGTCAATGAAGGCGGCTGCGTCTGTCTGCGGCTCTTTTTCCATACGGTAGATAACCGTTACAAACATCGCTCTGGTAACATCGCTGTCCGGTGCAAATTCCGTGTTTGATACACCCTTCATCAAGTCATTTTCGTATGCGTATTTCACCGAATCATAGAACCAGTCGTTTTTGTGAATGTCGGCAAACGGATTCTTCCATTCGCCGTCCGGTGTTGTGCTGCCGTTATCCTTTTCCGTCCACTTTGCATAGAGAGTAAAACTCTTTGTTACCTTTTCGGAAAAATCGTACTTGGTTTTGAGTTCTTTATCAGTATACCAGCCGGCGAAATCAAAGCTTTCTTTTGTTGGCGCTGCAGGTTCTTTAAGAACTGTGTTTTTTTGCACATGCTCAGAGCTTATCTTACTGCCGCCGTTGGTTTCAAACGAAACAGTATAGGTCGATGTTGAAGTTCCTCGGTTACTGCCGCTTGACCGGGAATATAACTTTGTTTCACCTGTCAAGGTTTCATAATTATCTGTATCTGTCGGTATAAATAACCATTTATAGTATGTATTTGCATTAACAACTGTTGTATCTGCAATGTCCGCACCATCGTTTGTTATCCATTTTACAGTACCCGATACATTAAAGGCTGAAGCTTCCGTAGTGATTGCAGCATCGGCAAGAGTTTTGCCTTCCGAGGTAATCGGCGTATATTTCGGTGCTCCCGCTGGCGTGGCTTTGGCAATGATCCATGTTATTTTAACAGTGTCTGCTGTATTGTCTGACCATTTGCCCATTTTGGGTGAAACAAAAATTTTATATGTACCCGCCTTTGTTTGAACATTATTTCTAATATTCATTTTTTCGGGATCATACCCAATCACTTTTGCCGTTTGCTCCGTGCCGTTATATGTATATGTGCCATCAACGGAAAGAGTGGGTTTATCGGGCGCTGTTATTACAGATGTATGTATTCTTGTATAGCGTGCTTCTTTGACAAATTCATCGGTGCGCTGCGTATATTGGTCTATAAATGCCGGCAGCTGCGATATCGTGATCTCTTCAAATGTCGATTTGTTATAAATATTTGTTTCATCTGTTTTTAAATAATCTTCATCAATATAATATTCACCGTCTTGTACATTTTGAGGTATGTCTGCCGAAAGGGTGCTGATGTTTGTTTTCTCATCATAATTAACCGACAGCATAAATTCTTCGCTATGCGAGCCCGAGCGCTTAAAATATTTTCCGTCAAATGCGCTGTAATCTCCAACTTCTGTTGCTTGTCCGCCGATAAGAGATATGGTTTCGTAATTGTCCGCCTCAGTATATGTTTTAATCGCGTGTATCGGATTATATTGTACCTCAACATCATATGTCATTATATAGGTTTCATATTTATGAGAGTATGTATATCCGCTGTTTTGAATAATATTTTCGGTACGTTCTTCTATGAGCATTGTGTTAGCATCATCTTTTATTACTGAACCTATCTGACGCAGACTTTTAATTAATGTATCATGTTTTTGCTGCATTTCCTTTGTTTTTTCTTCATAAGAAGAAATATCCAAATAACCGTCTGACGATGCAGTTTGTTTGTAATTAGTCACAATGGTATCTGCACCGTCTATATCTTCATGGATTGTTACGTTAATGTACATTTTTATTTGAGTATGTGTTATATTGGGATCTATGGTAATGATCGGAATATCATAATTTGCAAAGACATTCACATTTATACCGAAAAATATAATGCACAGAAATGATGCTAGCAGCTTATTATTTGTTCGTTTCATGTAATTCCGTCCTTTCTGAATTTTTTTATAATTGTTTCAGTTATTTTAGATTTTTAGAGTGGAGATAACAACTCAACTCTAAAAATCGGTATAGCAAAACAACTTATATATTAACGATAGCTTTTATTTAAAATGAATATTTACTGTCAATTAAATCATATAATCGTAACAGCGTGATTATTACTTCTTCTTTTGTTATATTATTTTGCGGTTGAAATTCACCTGCATCATTCCCTACAAAGAGCTTTAAATATGACACTTCGTTAACACTGTTTATTGCCCAGTCAGATATATTTTCCCAATCTGTATAAACTGCGGAACAATTATCCGGCATAAATGAATTATTAAACATATGATATGTGTTTGCTAGAATTTTGGCTAATTCCTCTCTGGTAATATAATCATACGGATAAAACTCACTTTCATTTTTACCATTAATAATATTATAGTTATACAGACTTACTACGCTTTCATCTGCCGTATCGGAAAACGGATTTTCGACCGGGTTGTTTTTAACAATTCCTTGCCTATTCAACAAATTGTCAATCAACTGACATACCTCTAAACGGGTTATTTTCCCAATGTAATTGATTTGATTTAGCTTTGGTACCAATCCTTCATTTACAGCATTGTCAACATCGCTCCGTGCCCATTCTGACGGATTAAATGTTATTTCGTCGTTTCCTATAATAAGCCTTTCTGTTTTTAATGCATAGATAAAATCAAGCAAACGATTATATTCGTTTCTATCAACAGCATATTGCTTGTCTTTAATTACCACGCGTTGTCCGTCCAGAAAAAGCAGTTTATCAATTAATCCATTTGTAGTTTTAAAATTCATACTTACATATGAACCATCAGAAGAATTAATAGCTTTTCCGTCATCAATGAGGTTTAGGGAATTTATGTAATGTACAATATAAATAATATTGTTTGTTGCCATAGTTGAATAACTGAAATTTTTCTTAAGGTATAATTCATCTATGTTTTGGGGTATCCCTTGCCCTGTTTTAATATTAAAATCAAGTGAAGCAATATTATTATATTGTAATATTGTACTTTCCTTTGCATTGGTTAATGGCATGAAATTCGTCATAATTAAAGCTACAAGTGTCAATAATATAAAAAGTTTTTTCATAGTGCATCCTCCTCAACACTAATATTGCAATCTAAGCTTCATATTGATATTACCCTCTTTTTTATAATATTCTAAACGAAGGCCCTTTTCTCCCTCATCAAAATTCAATATTAGTGTTGCACCGCTTTTTACATTGATGTCAATACGCTTTTCTATCGACGCATCAACAGATACATTGCCTGTAATATTCATTTCAGTAGTTTCTGCGCTTTCCAAGGCTGAAAAGAAATCAGCTTCGCTTGTAATATTAGTGCTTTCGGCAAATGCAACTTGTGTCAAAAGTGAAACAAGCATTGCAAAAGACTATGTATGTATGTACCGATTTTACGCCAAGCAACATAGGCTACCAAGTCCTTTCTGCAAAAAATTATACAATTTTATTATAATATAAATTTCTTGTATAGTCAACGCTTTTAGAGCGTTTTCAGCGCTTTGCACGTATTTTGATAAATTAATTATATCACAATTTTCTTAAAAAATCAATGGTTTCTAAAAAGCTTCCCCAATATTTTCCAATCTTAACCTTTTCTTTGTCACCTTTTTTGTTTCAATATTTTCAGATTGCTGCTGCCCCTCAATTATTCTTTCTGCCAATGCTTTTTGTTTATCCGCAGCTTGTCCGGCTGCTAACGCAGCTTGACTTTCGGCTAATTTATTTAATATTTCAAGAAGCTGTTTATCCTTTTCACGGTTATGCTCTCTTTCCTTTTCGAGTTCCGCTTGCAGCTTCTCCACTTGTTCCCTTAAAAATACAACTTCACTATCCTCCGGAGGCGTAAACAAACCGTCAATCGTAAACAACTGATCGTCAATCGTTGACGTAAACAGCTGTAAAGCAGTTGATAGTTCCTTGTTCTTTCTTTTTTGATGAACAGCTTGCTTTGTAACAAAACAAACGGCGATAATCTGTGCGTGTACTTGTCATATATGAAATTGAAGTCCTTTCCGGTTTTTCTTATTTTCTCGCCGTAGACCGGACTTGCGGCAAGTTGATAGATAAAGCGAAGCTCTTTTTTATATTTGCTTATTTCGTCAAGGCAATTTGCAAAAAAGCCTTTTAGGTCGTTGAGGCTTGCAAACACATATTCGAATATTTCATCCGCAACCGTTTTCAAGCCGTACTGCGCCGCCTCGCACACAATACCTGTCTTGTCCTTAAACCAATAGTACAGCGTACCCTGCACAATTCCCGTGCCCCGGCACACTTCACGAATGGTTATGTTTTCAAGTCCACGCTCAACGAGATAGGGGAAAATCCTTGCCGAAAGCTCGCTTTTATCCGTTGTCTGATATGCGGCAGTATTCATTTTAAGTCACCTCCTCATCGCACTCTGCGTTTATTGAGCAACCGTTTTACCGGTTCGCAAAAAAATATGCCTGCAACATAATCAGAATTATGCGGTAAAGGCATTTTCACATAATCAGAATTATGTTGCAGGCAAAGTGGGTTTTTCATAAATTCGAAACAAAAAACGCTGCATAATAAAAAAATTCAAAACTTTTTTGTGCAAAAAGGCATAGCAAAGCAGGCCAATGTTAAAAATTAAAATAGCATTGGTCTAAAAGCTATGTCTTTTTTAGTGCATAATGATGAAAATCTGTAACACATCTATTGTAAACCTACACGAAAAAATGCCTGACACGGAAATCTCACCTTGAAATTGTCAAAAAAATGTGGTATAATAAATTAAGTATATTTATAGTATATACTTTCAAAAATCCATTATATAAGGAGGCATGAAGATGTATCATGTAAAAAGAAAGCTTTTGGCGATCGTACTGTCCCTGATTATGGTCTTTTCACTCGTTCCGTCAAACCTTGCGTTTGCGGCGGAGGGCGCATATATCCATAATCCGATGGATAATCCGAAGACTGCGGCGGATATTATTGAGGATCCGGCTGCGGTTTACGGCTACCGTCCGAACCCCGATTCGGTGCGGCTGGGCGAGTTTGCAAACGCGATTGACTGGACGGATGAGAAACAGGTTGCCGAAGCAAGGGAGCAACGTGCTGCGTACCACGCCAAAAATGAAGAGTTGTACAAAATGATTGACAAACTGTCGGCGGAGGGCAAAACCACCGAGGATATTGCACGCACGGTCAGCAAGCGCAGAAATGAATTGCGACTTGAGGCATATAACGGAGATCCGGAGGGTCTTGCGAGGGTAAATAAAAGTAATCTTGACACCTACGGAAACGAAAATGGTCCGACGGCGGATTCGCTTTATGAAAAATACGGCTCGTGGCAGACGGTGCTTGAAAAAGCATTAAGCACAAATGCCGGTATGGACGCATGCCTCGGCTTTTACGATACATATTACTCTTTATACGGCGCAGAGCCGGCTGAAAAGAAATATTTCGGGAAGTTTTCCATGCCTCAGACGAATTTTAACGATATAAAATATGAAAGATTCGGCATGGCGGAGTTTGACAAAAATATATCTGAGATCCTTAAAATCAATTTAAAGCCCTATACAGAGGAAAACGCGAAAGCAATGAAGGGCTTGCTTGAAACTTTATCGGAACAGTATTGGGATTCGGTATCAAGGTATGCTCTTGCACAGATTGACGTGTGGAAACACAATTCCGAGGAGAATATTGCTGAGCTGGAAAAAGCTTTCAATATCGTAAGCGAAGCGGGAAAAAATTATACCCGTATGTATACCGAGCTTGCGGAAGGAAAATACAGATCCGTGCCGGCGGAGCTTTTCGGCAGCGAGGATGAATTTGAGGCTTTTCTCGACAGTAACGGTTCAGATAAATACTATGAGCTTGTCGCAGAAGAGCAAAAGCTCATCAGTGATTTTACGGCAAATATCTACGGCAATAATACCGTTATATCCGATAGCGGCGAGGAGCTTAATATAAGCGATATTACAGCTAAGATGAATGCGGCGAATGAAGCAATGAAAAACGGCGGCGATACCGACGCGCTGCAGGCGGAACTTGAAATGCTGGAAAATAAATATCTGGAATATACCAAGAAAAACAATATTATTTTGGGAGAAATCTATTCCAAATTAGTAAAGGTAAGAGATAAAATTGCCGGGGAAACAGTGTATGAGAATTATGCCGAATACGCCTATGAGATCGGTTACACCAGAGATTATACCGTTGCCGAAGCACAAAGCTTTTCCGGTTATGTTAAAAAACATATAGTCCCCTTATTTGAAAAGGTCGGCGATGCAATCGCCAATCTGGATACAAGATATTTATCCATGACGGATGAGGAAATCCTCGAGGAATTAAAATTCTGCTTTGCGGATGTGAGCGGTGAGATGTCGGACGCATTTATGTATATGCTGGATAAGAATATGTATGACATTACCTATTCGGAGGATAAATATCCTTCCTATGCGGCAACGATTTATCTTTATAATCCGGGAACTCCGTTTTTGTTTGCAAGCCCGTCAGAGGATAATGCAGATCAACTCGGCACGGTTATTCATGAATTTGGGCATTTTAACACAATGCTTTATGATCCGGTAAATCAGGAAAATAATATAGGTACGTTTGACGCAACAAATATGGATACCGCAGAGGTTAATTCACTCGGTCTTGAAACACTTATGACAAACTATTACAACCGCTTTTACGGCAAAGACGAAAACGCATATACTCTTTCTTTAATTTATTATTTGCTTGGGAATGTTATTGACGGATGCGTTATAAACGAGTTTGAGCTTGCCGCAATCAAAAATCCGAATATGAGTGTTGACGAACTGAACCGCACATACAGAAAAATAGGCGAAAGCTACGGAATGACCTTTATGACGGATGATGAGATGGCATACGGATGGGTACGGACACAGCATATATTCACGCAACCGTTTTATTACATAAGTTATGCGACAAGTTCAATGGCGGCTCTTGACATCTGGTCCGGAATTGACGATTTTGATGTGGCAAAGGATCGATATTTAAAATTCTGTGCGCTCGGCGATCATATTCCGTTCAAGGAAGCTCTTTCCGAAGTCGGTATTCACAATGTTTTTGAAGAAAAATGTTCAATCATTCTTGCGGAACAGATTACCGAAGAATTCGGATTCGATTATGAAGATGTTAAGCATGATGAATGGTATTACAACGCAGTGTTCTTTTCTCTGCCGTATGTGGATGGGTTATCGGATGTTGAGTACGGTATAAACCAAAATGCCTCAAGAGGGATTATAGCAACGGGAATTGCGGGACTGTGCCGCGGTGAAAATGTCGAATCAAAAGCGAAATTCACCGATATTCCAGCGAATAACAAAGTATATATCAACTGGGCATACGATAACGGCATTATTTACGGGTATGACGACACGCTTTTCGGATATTCGGATGATGTAACGCGTGAACAGGCAGTTGTTATGCTATACCGTTGCGCGGAATTTCTTGGTACAGACAATAGCGAGGCATCGTCACAAATCATTTATACGGATGCGGATGCCGTTTCCGACTGGGCTGTCGAAGCAGTCAGCTGGGCAAGCAGCATAGGTATAATACGGGGATATGAAGACGGCACTTTCAAACCATTCAACAATGTTACCAAAGCAGAATTTGCACAAATGTTATATACCTTTGCCGATGTTGTTCACTAAATCGGTTTAAATTATTAGAATGATACCGAAAATCGCAGACAAGAGTTGATTCGCTTCTGTCTGCGATTTTTTATACAATCCGCCGAAAAGGCTGCTGAAAGGTTGAAAAATGCACAAAAAATGTTGTATAATATTATTAAGAATAAATTATTGGGAATCCTGTTATGAGAAGCGTAAAGAACAACTGTAAATCAAAATATATAGACTATGAATGGCTGATAATTAAGTTTGATAACGGAATTGTAACTGATTATGATTTTGATTTGACTTAATTTCTAACAAAAGAAAGGGGCAAAAGCAATGAAAAAAGCGTCAGTTATAATACTCAAAATAATATTAACCGCAGCGGCTTTGTTTGCAAGCTATTATGCATTAATTGTAATCGGTATGTTTTTGTTTTTAAGCGGCATAAACCACATTATAGCATACATAGGTTTAATCGCTGTACCGTCACTTCTGCTGCCTCTTATATGGATAAAAAAGAGAAAAAAGTTTTTAATAATTTGGTGTATCTGCGCCGCTGTGTACGGAATTGCGCTCGGAACAAACTTCGGAATAATCAGGTATAACGAAAGCATTACCGTAAACACATCTCCGAACATTGATATTCATGCGTACCTGCCGTTTAAGGAGGATTCCAAAATTGTAAAGACAGACAGCAAAACATTAAAGCTTACCGAAAATCTGCCGAGAATTGACGGGGCTGCTGCGTTGTTTCCCGTATATTCCGCATTTGTGAACGCTGTATATCCGAATACGACAAAGCTGCACGACGGAATATTTGAGTATAACAATACCCCTGACGGCTATCGCCTTTTGGCGGAAAAAGAAACAGATATTTTCATCGGTGTGTATCCGTCCGATGAGCAAAGGGCATACGCAGAAGAAAACCAAACCACTTTTGAATATACGCCTATCGGAACGGAGGCATTTGTTTTCTTTGTTCACAAGGACAATCCTATTACAAATCTTACCACCAAACAAATAAAAGATATTTATTCCGGCAAGATTACAAATTGGAAGGATGTCGGCGGAAAAAATGAGAAAATTGCCGCATTTCAGCGGAATGAGGGCAGTGGGAGTCAGAGTATGCTGAAACGGTTTATGGGTGATACGCCGATTACGGATGCCCCTACCGAAATGGTGAATGATTTAATGGCGGGCATTATAGAACAGGTGGCGGATTATAAAAGTAAAACAAACTCAATCGGGTTTTCATTCAGATACTATGTTGAAGGAATTATAAAGAATCCTGATATAAAAATGATTTCAATTGACGGCATTGCACCGACTTCCGAAAATATCAGAAACGGCAGTTATCCCATTCTTACGCCGATTTATGCTGTTACATACAAGGAAAATCAAAACGGCAATGTTGACAAATTACTTGAATGGATTTTATCCGATGAGGGGCAATACATTATAAACGAAACAGGTTATGTGGGAATAAAGAATTAGGAGGGCAACACAATGAAAAAACTGTTATCAATTATTTTAACAATTACAATTATTTGCTCTGCGGCAATAGCTGCATTTGCAGAGCAAGCATACTCTGATGAAAAATGTTCCGAATGGGCATATTACTACATTAAAGACGCAGAATCCCCTCTGTATAACATAATGCCGCAGGAAATGTACGGCGGCGATTTTACAGCGTCTGTTACACGGCAAGAATTTTGTGAGCTTATATACAATACGGTCGGTTATATGAACGGTGTTACAAATGTTTCGGATGAAATCGGAAAATCAACGCCGATTTACCCCAAATTTTCGGGAAAGACATCACCGTTTGAAGATACAAACAGCGAGTATATTTTAGCTCTGTATGAAAGCGGAATAATTAAGGGCAAAACCGAAAAAACCTTTTGCCCGTCAGATTATCTGACAAGAGAGGAAACAGCTCTCATTATAAGCCGCGCTGCCCAATATTGCAATTTGAAAAAGCTGCCGTATAAATTGCCTTTTAATGATACTTATTCTCTGACAGATGAATCATCGGACGCAATAAAATCCGTCTGCGGAATGGGAATTATGAACGGAACGGGTGAAAATCGTTTTTCGCCGGCAGAAACGCTTTCAAAGGAACAGGCGACTGCAATCGCAATGCGGCTTATAAATTGCATTGCACATCACAGCGAAATCAATTCGGAACTATCCTGTTGTTTTAATTTAATGCAGATGTGGATTGAGGACAAAGACGGCAATGTGATTTTTATACTTCCGATGTACTGGGCAACATATGATTACCGCATTGATTACGGTTACAGCAGTTGGAACTTCTTTGAACATAACAAAAAGACTGTGATTGCCGTATTCGGCAGCGGCACACCGCAAACAGAAGCACATACAGAGTTTTACGAACTCCCGAGCGGCAATAAAATTCTTGAACTTCCGAAAAAGGCGGGATATTTTCTTGGCATTACAGAGGACGGAAAGTATATTATAACCTATGATATAACAAAACCCACCGAGTTTGGATCGTGGGGTGAAACAGTCTATGGTGTTTACGACTTTAACGGTGCGGAAATACTTCCGCCGATTTATAGCCGGGATGAATTACATAAAGCCGGTTATATTGATTATGACAATAAATAATGCTCGGTAATTAAAAGAGCATAATCATAACCGAAAACAAATCCGGCAGGGTTATTCCTTGTCGGATTTGTTTTTTTAAAAAGCAGTAAATTATACGCTGACATACCGTACGGCAGAGCCTGCATACAGCCTCAAAACCGACTGCGCCGGCAACTTTTGTTATTGGGATATGCCGCCGATAAACAGCGCATTGCTCACACAGGCTATGTATTTATATATTCCGAACAGTTTTATGTGTCAAGACTTAGTTAAAATTTATAAATTCATTAAAAGGTCTTGACAAACTATGTCTAATATGGTAGACTATATATGTCGACAACAGTAGATTATATTGGAGGTATGCCGTATGAAACATATAAACATAGGTGAAGCAGAGCTTGAAATTATGAAGGTTGTATGGAAAGCAGACGAGCCGATAGGTTCAACGGCAATCGGAAAAGCCGTTGAAGAAAAGGGCTGGAAGCGCACAACGATTGCCACATTTCTTGCAAGGCTTGTTGAAAAGGGTGCGTTGTCTGCCGAAAGACGGGGCAAGGCGTGGTATTACACACCGATTTTAACAGCAAAGGAATATAAAAAATCACAGGTAAAAAACCTTATTAAAAATCTGTTTGACGGCTCAGCCGAAAATTTGGTTGCCGCACTTTTTGAGGAGGAGCAGTTTTCGGAAAAGGATATACAAGAACTGAAAGCGATTTTTGAGAAAAAGGAGGGGTTAATTTGATTGGTGAATTATTTAAAGCTATTTTAATCACATCACTTGCCGGCTCTGCTCTCGCAGCTGTTATCAGTCTGCTTCGCCCGATAACGAAAAAGATTTTCGGGTATTCGTGGCATTATTACATATGGCTGTGCGTGCTTTTTGTAATGCTTATGCCGGTGCGGTTTAATGTAAATCCGATGCCTGCACCGAACATTGCAACGCAAACGATACAGACACAACAAGAGGCTGTCAGTGAACAACCCGAAACAACCGAGAATATTGTGCAGACAGCCCCGATTCAAAAACCGCAGCTTTTGCAGAAAGCAACTGTTATATGGGATAGGATAATTTATAACCGAATGAATATTTTAGCGTATGTATGGCTTATCGGCGCAATAGCTTTAATGCTCTTAAATGTTGTACGCTATGTAAGGCTGAATATTAAAATACGCAAAAACGGCGAGGTTATATCCTGCCCCGAAACAGGAGAGTACACCGACAGAAAAATCAATGTTCGTGTGTGGGAAAATGTTGCGTCACCGTTTATAACAGGTATTTTCAGACCAATGCTGATTTTGCCGAAAACAGAGTTATCAGGCGAACAATTAGACAACATACTGCGCCACGAAATGACGCATTTTAAACGGCACGATATTTTATATAAATGGTTTGCAGAGCTTGTAAAATGCATTCATTGGTTTAACCCAATGGTGTGGTATGTTTCAAAGCAAATTGCATCCGAGTGCGAAATATCCTGCGATATGTCGGTTACAAAAAATATGTCGGGAAGCGAGGAAATGAGCTATATAAGCACAATTCTTTCCCTGCTTCCGACCGGAAAATCCAAACAGCTTCCGCTTACCACACAAATGGCAAGCAGTAAAAAATTTTTGAAAAGGAGATTTATTATGATTAAGAATAAGAAAACAACAAGCAGATTTATGTCGGTATTGTCAGCGGTCATTGCGGTTATTATGCTTTCGACAACGGTATTTGCAAGCGGCGTATTATCGGATTTGACGACTGATGATTATACGATTGAAATTACAAACAACGGCGAAAAAATAGAGCTTGCAAACAAGCCTTTTATTGAAAACGGAGAGGTATATGTTCCGCTTAGAGAAGTAATTGATAAGAGCTTTTCAAAAGACGACGGGGTTACAGATATAAAATGGAATGACGGAACAATAGATGTAACTATTGCGTACTATCAGGGTGAATCGGGAATGTATCGCCTGAAAATAGGCAGCAATCTATTAGGATTAAAGCATATTTCTTTTGATGAACACGATAAAAATTTTGATGAAATAGAAAACAATGTCGGTATCAGTCAAGGTTTAAAACAAACTCCTGTATTAAAAAAGTCAACGACATATATTCCTTTGAGAAATGCAAGTTATATGTTGTTTGGTTTTACAAACAGACGTGATGAAAACAAAGTACCTCGCGAGCTTACATACGACGTTTATGACAAAAGCGGAAATATAATTGATTACAGCGGTTTCTATCATATCGTTATGGGAGAGTATACGATTAAAATTCCTAAAAGCTGGAGCGGAAAATATTCCGTTGAGATGGCAAACGATATGGTCAGCTTTGTTCAAAAGGCAGCCTATGATAAATACGGTATCGGCACATTATTCCGCATTGAAAAAACAAATGCAGAAAATGCAGATGAAATATTAAATATGCTGGGCGGAAGCCGACTGCTTTACAAAGATGATGTGTATGCGTATATTTTTGAAGTTCCGACCGATGTTCAATATCCGGTATGGGAAGGCAGAGATGAAAACGATATTGAAATTGCAGCTGAATATGAAAAAATGTTCAAAGATGTTGCACAGATTGCCGGCAGCTTTCAGGATGAATCAAATGCGGAGCATCTTTCTTATGAAGAAATGCAAAAGCTTTAAGCGGAAGTTGATATCGGACGTTTTCTATGGCGGCTTGACCCTAATGCTGTCATTTTAGAATTTATGGACAAACAAGGTCTTTCGGGCGGAAAGATAACATTTCTTGTCGGTGCTGAAACAGTTTCAGCCACTTATGTATGCAATAACATTGAATACGAGATTGAGTTATACAGACCGATATACAAATGGGAACAGGGAATTTTGGTTGTAAAAAGTTTTTCGAAGAAATAACAACTGTCATTAGATACAGTAAATACCCAAAATCAACAGACAGAAAAAATTTAAACTGGTAAAGTGTAAATTTTTATTTGCTATATAAACAAATTTTCTGAAAAATTATTTACAAAACTCTCTGTATATGTTATAATTATTATGCTACATACTATACTTATAATGGAGTAAGTATATTTTCTCGTCACAAGGTGTACGCTTATAGGTAAAAGCGTACACTCCGGCTATCATAACTTTGTGACGAAGTATGTAAGTATAAGTGTGTAGCAACCTTATGCTGGAGTTAGTGCGTTTTTCAGTGTGTAACTCTGCATTGGGTTACACACTTTTTTCATCTTGAAAGAAAAAAGACAATGTACAAAAAAATTTGGTAAGAAATTAAGGAGGCGACACGCAATGAAAAAAACATTATCAATTTTATTAACCGCTGCAATATCAGCAGCATCGGCAATTTCGGCTTTTGCTTACGGCAAGACAAATATAACCGTTTACAACACGGAAAAGCACGGCTTATATATAACTGTC
>ERZ825159.1635-NODE-1635-length-20747-cov-3.307993_pt1 | contig 20747 bp, 18 predicted proteins | sample MGYA00519932_ERZ825159 | MGnify/ENA primary metagenome ERZ825159 (study PRJEB31778, sample SAMEA3449191) | human gut metagenome | biome: human gut; feature: human-associated habitat; material: faeces | place: United Kingdom | collected 2010/2012 ...
ATCTTTATGATTGCTGTGATTGTGTGGATGACATGCTTTTCGTTCTTACGAACGGGCTATAACGATACGATGACATATAGACTTCATTTTATGGAGTCTGAATCTGTTGCAGATTACTTTGCAAGAAGCGGACTGCTGGATTGGACGGGCAATCCCCTCTCTGAATTATATCGTGATGTAGTACGTGACGCTACTACCAACTATCATATCTATTTCTTCTTTCCGGCATTTCTTAGCAGCTTTGCAGTTGTGAAGCTTTTTAAGAGATACTCGGTCAACCCGGCTTTTTCCCTTTTGATTTTCTTTTCAATTGGCACGTATGTCATGTACATTGCGGCACTCAAACAGTGCTTTGCGATGTTTTTCCTGCTTTTGGCGCTGCCTTACGCCATTGACAGGAAATACGTGCGTTTCTACCTGCTGGTATTTGTCGCAATGCTGTTTCACACCCATGCATTTATGTTTGCAATCGTTCCATTGCTGTTTGGAAAACCGTGGGGAAAGGTGACCATTGTATTTTTCCTGGCAGCACTCTTTGCAATGGCGACTTACGACGCTACTCTTGGTGCATTTATGGAATATGCGCAGTCGATGGGTGCGTTAGTTGCAGAGATTGAGGTGTTCGATAACAACTCTATCAATGTTCTGAGAGTTGTTGTTTACTGGGTTCCTGCGATGCTTGCCTTGGTATTTCGCAAGAGACTTTTCTCTGATTCCACAAGAGCAGAAAACCTGTTTATCAACATGAGCATGATCAGTGCATTTATTCTAATGATTGGCTTGGTGCAAGCAGCAAATCTATTTGCACGTATGGCGGCTTATTTTGAGGTAGCCACGGCAATTGTGCTTCCGTGGATGATAAAAAAGTTGTTTACTAAGCGTTCAGCGCAATTTGTTTCAGTTTGTGCAGCTGTGCTGTACTTTGGATATTTCCTGTATGAATTTGGCATTTCAAAGGACTTTGGAAATAACTATTCGGCAATTTCACTGTGGCAGTTTGTTACAAGCCTATTTGGAGGTTAATGTATGTCCGCTTCTTCTATCCACCAATTAATTGAATCATGCGGGTTTTGCCGGGCATCTGAAGTGGAAGAGCTTCAGACGATGAAAACAGGCATGACCAACCGTTCTTACGCCTTCTTTGTAAAAGGGAATCGATACATTATTCGTATCCCCGGTGAAGGAACCGACCGCCTGATCAACCGTGCGCAGGAGTATGCCGTCTATAGGGCGATTGCTCCGCTTAAAATAAGCGAAACGGTTCATTATTTTGATCCGGTAACGGGAATCAAAATCGCGTCATACCTGACCGATGCCCATGTCTGCGACAGCGGGAACTGGGAGAAAGTCGCAAAGTGCATTGCGGCTCTGCGGGAGTTCCATTCAAACAGGCTGCATGTTGCGCACAGCTTTGATTTGTGGGAGCGCCTTGATTTTTACGAGCGCCTTTGGAACGGAAGCCCTTCCGTTTATCGGGATTACGATAAAACGAAACGGGCGGTGCTCAGTTTGAAGCAGTTTATCGATGAGCGGCCGAAGGATGTCTGCCTCTGTCATATTGACGCGGTGCCAGATAACTTCCTGTTTGTCCATGATGCGAACGGTGCTGAACAAATCAAGCTCATCGACTGGGAGTATGCAGGGATGCAAGATCCGCATCTGGACATTGCAATGTTTTATTATCTATGCAATGTATGATCGGGAGGAAACAGAAAAACTGATCGATCTGTACTTCATCAACGGCTGCGACAAGTTGACCCGCATGAAGGTGCACTGCTATATCGCTGTCAGCGGCCTTGTGTGGAGCAACTGGTGCGAGTTCAAACATCATAGTGGTGTAGAGTTCGGTGCTTACACACAACGTCAATATGACTACGCAAGAGAATACAGTGAGATATTCTTCCGAGAATATAGAGAGGTATTTGGCAGAGATTATGTCTGAACATATTGTAGAACGTGCAATCATTATGGCTGCGGGCATCGGCCAGCGGCTGCGCCCTGTGACCCTGACGACTCCCAAACCGTTGGTCACAGTAAATGGCGTGTGCATGATCGATACGATCATCGCGGCGCTTCACGAGAATGAAATCCACGAGATTTATGTCGTGGTCGGATACCTAAAAGAGCAATTCTATGAATGGGCGAAGAAGTACAACGGCATTACTCTGATAGAAAATCCATGGTATGCGGAGTGCAATAACATCGCGTCCCTCTATGTCGCGCGTGAATACCTGAACAACGCGATTATTTTGGACGGCGATCAGATCATCCGCAACCCGGCGATCCTTCACCGGGAATTTACCCGCTCCGGGTATAGCTGCGCCTGGACAGACAGAGCTACAAACGAATGGCTGTTGACGGTTAAAAATGGGATCGTGACAAAATGCAGCCACACAGGCGGCGATCACGGCTGGCAGCTCTTCAGCGTGTCACGCTGGACAGCAGAAGATGGGCAGCGACTCAGAAAGCACTTGGAACTGGAATTTGTGCAAAACGAAAATCGGAGCATTTACTGGGATGATGTTGCAATGTTTTGCCACTTTGATGAGTACCAACTTGGTATTTATCCTATTTCAGCGGAAGACCTACGCGAAGTTGACAGCTTCACAGAGCTTTGCGAGGCTGATTCATCATATAGAGGAAGGGTTAATTGAGATATGAAGAAAAACACACTGAAAAAAGAGCTTGACTGGGTATCTATGCTGGTGCCGCTGGCAATCGTGCTGACGGTATGTGCGCTGTTTATGATTTTTCCGGAAGGCTCCAAGCTCGTCCTTAGCGTGGTGCGCGGCTTTCTGGGAGATGACTTTGGTCTCTACTATGCACTGCTCGGTGTTGGCATCGTAGGCTGTACGCTTTACATAGCCTTTTCCAAATTCGGAAAAATCAAACTTGGCGACTGTGAGAAGCCGCAGTATCGCTCTTTTCAGTGGGGGACTATGATTTTTACATCCACCATGGCTGCGGATATTCTGTTTTATTCGCTGTGCGAGTGGGCGCTGTATGCCAATGAATCGCAGGTCGAAATGATGGGCGGCATGCAGAAATGGGCGTCCACTTACCCGCTTTTCCACTGGGGACCTATCGCGTGGGGCTTTTATATCGTGCTTGCGGTTGCATTCGGCTTTATGATCCATATCCGCGGCCGTGATAAGCAGAAGTTCTCCGAAGCCTGCCGCCCCCTGCTGGGAAGCCAGGTAGATGGAGTTTGGGGTCGTGTGATCGACCTGACTGCGATTTTTGCGCTGATTGCGGGCACAGCGACGACGTTTTCTCTCGCAACGCCGCTGCTCTCCAGAGCGATCAGCCGGGTGTTTGGCCTGCAGGACAGCATCGGGTTAACGATAGCAATCCTTTTGATGATCGCGGCAGTCTACACCTTTACGGTCTGGTTCGGCATGAAAGGAATCGCGAAGCTCGCCGCCATTTGCAGTTATTGCTTCTTTGCGCTGTTGGCATATGTCCTGTTTGGCGGCGGAGAGACGCGCTATATTCTGGAAACGGGTTTTTCCGCAATCGGCAATCTTGCCCAGAACTTCATCGGGCTGGCAACATGGATGGATCCGCTGCGGGAAACGAGCTTCCCGCAGAACTGGACGATTTATTACTGGGCCTATTGGATGGTCTGGTGTGTTGCAACACCGTTTTTTATCGGCGTGATCAGCAAGGGTCGTACTATTCGCAATACGATCCTCGGCGGTTACGGCTGGGGCCTTGCGGGCACCTTTACCTCGTTTATCATCCTTGGAAATTATGGCCTTGCACAGCAGCTCAAGCATGGCCTTGACGTTACCGGCTTTATTGCGGCGGGCGGCGACTATTCCGAAGCAATTATGAAAATATTTGATACGCTCCCGCTGACGGAATTTGGCCTGATTTTGCTGGCGGTCACAATGGTTGCATTCTATTCCACCACATTTGACGCGCTGACGATGGTCGTTTCGAGTTACTCGTATAAGAGATTGAAGCCGGAGCAGGAGCCAGATAAACGTATCCGTACCTTCTGGGCAGTGGTGTTCATCCTGCTGCCCATCGCGCTGATATTCTCGGAGAATTCCATGAACAGCCTGCAATCCGTATCAATCATTGCGGCCTTTCCCATTGGAATTATCATTCTCATTATTGTAGCGAGCTTCTTCAAGGATGCGTCCAGCTATCTGCGAGAGAGAAAGGACATATGAGCATGACGCAAACATCAGATCAACTCCAGCAGCAGATCTGGGCAACAGAACAAGAAATACTGGATGTGATCCACCAAGTCTGCACGGAGCACGGCCTGCGGTATTCTCTGGCCTACGGCACCTTGATCGGTGCTGTGAGGCATAAGGGATTTATCCCGTGGGACGATGATATTGACTTGATGATGCCGCGAGAGGACTATGAAAAGCTTCTTGCCATTTGGAATGAAGCTGCGCCAAAGGGGTATATTCTGCAAAACACGCGAACAGACCCGGATTTTACGCAAAATTTTACCAAAATCAGGAAAGACCACACGACGTTTTTGCAGGACGAATCTGAGAGGGAAAAGCACTATCACAAGGGGATATTCGTTGATATTTTTCCCGGCGATCGGGTCGCCCCCGGCAAGTTGGAGAAAACCGTTCAATACATTGCCTGTGCGATCAACCTGCTGTACAGTCGAGGGCATACAAGTGGTTCCGGTGGGTTAATTGGAAAAGCTGAACGTATCTTGCTTAAAGCGCCAAAGAAAAAATACACTATAAGACGCGAGCGTGCTGAAAAATCAATTCGCAGATGGAACGGCAAACTATTTTGCACGGCTGGCCAACTATTTTTTGATTTCCCAGTCGCTGTCGCTCCCTTGGATGCTGAAGAAAATCGGCGGCAGGGATAGGAAAATGCTGACTGCACTGATGGTGTTGGGATTCCTTGCGTACTTCTATTACGCGAATGCAATCAACCAGCCGTTTGATCAGGACTTTGCACGGTTGAGTCTGTCGGAGTACCTTGCACAGTTGGGAGGGTAAAGCGTGGATCCTATTCGTATTTTGCAAGTTGTTACCCACATGGATCGCGGCGGACTGGAAACTATGCTGATGAACTACTATCGGCATATGGACCGCGAGAAGGTGCAGTTTGATTTCCTTGCGCACCGGCAGGAACGAGCCGCCTATGATGACGAGATCGAGGCGTTGGGCGGGAAAATCTATCGTTTACCCCGTCTTGTGCCGTGGAGCAAGTCGTATCTTACTGCGCTGGATCAGTTCTTTGCCGATCATCCGGAATATAAAGTTGTCCATGTCCATCAGGACTGCCTCAGCTCGGTTATCCTGAAGGCAGCAAAAAAACATAATGTGCCGGTGCGGATCGCCCACAGCCATAGCGCCAATCAGGATAAGAATCTGAAATACCCGCTCAAGCTTTGGTATAAGCGGGATATTCCCAAGTATACGACCAATCTTTTTGCTTGCGGCAGAGATGCGGGCGATTGGATGTTCGGCGGCGCACCATATCAAATCGTCAACAATGCGATTGACGTTTCGGCCTATACCTACAGCCCGATAAAGCGCTTAGAAATGCGGCGGGAAATGGGACTTGCAGATGAGTTGGTAATCGGCCACGTTGGCCGGTTCAATCAGCCGAAAAACCACCCATTCTTACTTGCCATTTTTGCTGCGCTGCTGAAAAAAGAGCCGAACGCCGTACTTCTGCTGGTGGGCGGCGGTGAGGATATGCCGAAGATGCAGGCAAAGGCGCAGGAGCTTGGCATTGCGGATCACGTCCGCTTTTTGGGGGTTCGCAGTGATGTTGCTGATCTCATGCAGGCCATGGATGTATTTGCGTTTCCGTCTCTGTATGAAGGGCTTCCCGTTACCATGGTGGAAGCGCAGGCTTCGGGGCTGCCCTGCATCATCTCTGACAAAGTTCCTCCGGAGTGCATTCTGACAGAGGGGCTTGTGGACGTTATGCCGCTATCAGCTGGGGCGGAGGCATGGGCTGACGCGATCCTTGAAAAGCGAAATACCCCTCGCACGGACCGCAGCGCCGAAATCGCCGCCCACGGCTTCGACATCACCACAGAGGCTGTCAAACTACAGGAGTTCTACTTGAGTGCTTATGAACAAAACTGCTGATCCGATTCTCACCATTTTTACCCCCGCCTACAATCGCGCCCACACCCTGCCGCGCACCTATGAGAGCCTTTGCCGCCAAAGCTGCAAGGCCTTCATCTGGCTCATTGTGGACGATGGTTCCACGGATAACACAGCCGCGCTGGTGCAGCAGTGGCAGAGCCGCGATAACGGGTTTGAGATTCAGTATATCTACAAGGAAAATGGCGGCATGCATACGGCCCACAATGTTGCCTACGTCAATATTCATACAGAGTTGAACACCTGCATTGACTCGGACGATATGCTGGCGGGCGGCGCGGTGGAGAAGATCTTGAACAGGTGGGCAGAGGTCAGGGATAGAGGCTACGCCGGACTTGTGGGCCTTGATGCTGATTTCTCGGGGAATGTCATCGGAAAAGGCTTCCCGGCAAACATGGAGGAAACAACCCTTTCCGGTTACTATGCTGCCGGAGGGGCAGGCGACAAAAAGCTGGTCTACCGCACGGATGTGATCAATGCTTATCCGGAGTACCCTGTGTTCGATGGCGAAAAATATGTCAGTCTTGCCTATAAATATCTCCTGATTGATCAGGATTATAAGCTGGCTGTGCTGGATGACGTCCTGTGCAATGTGGAATATCAGCCAGACGGCTCCAGCAATAATATGTTCCGGCAGTACCTGAAAAATCCGAAGGGGTTTGCCTTCTGGCGGACGGTCAAGATGCAGTATCCGGAGTCCTTCAAGCGGCTGGTTATGGATTGCATCCACTACTGCTCCAGCAGTCAGATTGCTGGGAACCGGAGCTATATCAAGGATTCACCCCGCAAGTTGTTAACTGTTCTATGTACGCCTGTTGGGTGGGCACTGACGAGGTATATCCGGAGGAAGGCGGCGCTATAATTAAGATTTGCTTAATAATAAATAACATTAATCAATACGGCGGAATTGAACGAGTCTATGCGCAACTCGCAACGATTTTCTCTAAGCACTTACAATATATGTATTATCCTTATATTCGCAAGAAGGGTATCCGTTTTTTGAGCTGCCTTCCACTATTAATGTTACTCACGCTAATCTGACATCGGGAGATAGCTTCCAAAGTTATGTTTCAGACTTTTTACTTAAAAAACAAATTTCACATGTTATTACTTTTCATCCAACCGTTGCTCTAAACTTTACCCGAGTGAAAAGACACGACATCGTTTGGATCGCAACAGAACATAATGCGCCAAAAAACTATACTTTCAAGAGGCGTCTTGCAAACCTATATGCCTACATGCATGCGGACAGGCTGGTATTGCTCACGGAATCGGCCGCCAAGTACTACCGGAGGAGGGGTATTCGCAATATTGAAGTCATCCCAAATCCAGTTTCATTTACTTCCGAGCAGGTATCTCCACTGACAGCAAAACGATCGTGGCAGTTGGCCGTTTGGAAGTAGTGAAGCGTTTTGACCAATGTATTCGCGCTTTTTCTGAGGTGGTCAGTGCACATCCAGACTATACGTTAAAAATTGTGGGAAGCGGAAGTCAAGAAAACGAGTTAAAGACTTTAGTTGCTTCATTGGGCATTGAAAACTCTGTTGAATTTACAGGTGTGCAGAAAAATGTTAAAGAAATTTTGCTCAATGCCTCGTTAATGGCCATTACATCGGAGTATGAAGGGTTTTCCCTTGTTGCATTGGAAGCGTTGGAGTGAGGTTTGCCAGTTGTTGCATTTGAACTCCTCTCTGTAAGGGAGATTGACGCCGCATCTGGAGCCATTAGTTTTGTGCCCCAAGGTGACTGGAAAGCGCTGGCCGCAGAAATGAATCGACTAATTGACAACAGAGAGCAACTTGTTCGTGCTGGCAGAGCCGCTAAAATGCGCGCAGCGGAATATGAGCCAGACAAAATAGGAAGCCTCTGGCGTTTACTGATTGGAGGAAAGACGGAGAACTAATATGTTGACAGAGAAATCGATCCAGATGACAATCTCTGGACAGACAGACGTTGCTGTCGTAATACCGGTCTTTAACTGCAAAGGGTACATAAGGGAAGCGGCTGATTCTGTTTTAGGGCAACCGTATCAGAAAATATCAATTGTACTTGTTGATGATGGTTCTACAGATGGTTCGGGCCAATTATGTGATGAGATAGCTAAGGAAAGCAACCGAGTTACGGTTCTCCATCAGAAAAATGCAGGAGTATCGGCGGCTCGCAATGCTGGAATTGAGCATATCCTTTCAGCAGACGACGGTGTCCGCTATATTGCATTTCTTGACGCAGATGATGGGTGGGCAAGCAATTTCTTCAATGAAAACACGATCAAGCTGTTGCAAAATGGATACGATTTGATTGGTTTCCAGTCTTGCAATTGTAATGCTCAGCTTCGCTCGTATGACGTCCCTAAGACTATGACAGACGGTTTGCATTCCGGGGGGCAAAGCAGTGTCTGGCTTCACGCTACGCAAAGTTTTGCAGCTATGCTGTACTCTTACGGTTTTCTTCAAAGAAATGACATTCGATTCTTTGAAGGGCTGAAATACTCAGAAGATAAAATATTTTCCATGCAGTGCATGTACTTGGCAGATTCGATTTATTTGGAAAACCGGCTTTTATATTTGTATCGGCACACTGGAAACTCGGCTATGAACCGAAGAAAATATGGGATCACATATTATGTACCGATCATTGACGGCTACATTAAACTGGATTTTCTAATGCGTCAGCAAGATAGCGTCAGGCCGCCTTTGTCTGCGAGCCGCTTGATGGCAAGCATCTATATTATGGATATGGTCGGGGAGCACTATCGCCTTTTTCGCAGAAAAAGAGAACTGGATGCGTTGTTCGCATCTCATCCCAACTATATTTCCATTGCAGAGGCGACAGGAGAGTACGCTGATTTAAAACCAAACCCCGCATTTATCCAGTATAGAGAGCACCCAGTACGATATATTATTCGAAATAATTTGAGCGGTGGAATTAAGATATGCAAAAAGATAATTCGCAGACTTCTTCATTTCATAAAATAAAAATCCTCTTTCTTATCCACGATCTTGGCCATGGCGGCGCTGAAAAGGTGCTTGTCAATCTGGTCAACAACATAGATCAGTCAAAATTTGATATCTCTGTGATGGCACTGTTCGGTGGCGGCGTAAACGAGCAGTTTCTGAAGCCGAATATTCATTATCGCGCGATTTTTTCGCGGACTTTCCGGGGCAATAGCCATATCATGAAACTGTTGTCTCCCAGACAACTCCATAAGCTTTTCATCAAAGAAACATATGATATTGAAGTTGCGTATCTGGAAGGGCCTTCGGCCAGAATTATCAGCGGTTGTCCGAACAAAAATACAAAATTAGTTTCTTGGATCCACATTCAGCAGAAGTCCGCAGAGGCAGCAGCTTGTTCCTTCCGGTCTGTACTGGAAGCAATTGCCTGCTATGACCGATTTGATCGTATCGTTGGCGTATCTGAAGAAGTTAAACGAACATTTCTTGCGGCTCTTCCAGTGAGTACTCCTATGCAAGTGCTATATAACACCAACGAAAGCGCTCAGATAATGGAAAAATCCGAGGAATCGGTGGAAAGCGGTCTTTTCCAGGCACAGGAATTCAAAATCATTGGGGTCGGAAAGTTGCTAAAAAGCAAAGGATTCGACCGCCTGGCAAGAATTACGGCTAAACTGAAAAGTGATGGCTATTCAGTGCATCTTTATATTTTGGGCGTTGGCCCCCTTCAGCAGGAGTTGGAGCAATACATGGCGGACAATCACTTGGCGCAGCAGATCACTCTTTTGGGCTACCAGACCAATCCCTATAGGTATGTCTCAAAGTGTGATCTTTTCGTCTGCTCCAGCTTTGCGGAGGGATTTTCTACTGCGGCCACTGAGGCGCTGATCGTTGGAACCCCGGTCTGTACCGTCGAGGTCTCCGGCATGAAGGAGATGCTGGGTGAACACAACGAATGGGGCATCGTGACTGAAAACAGCGAGGAAGCGTTGTATCAGGGGATCAAGGATTTGATCGACCATCCGGACAAGCTTGCCTACTATAAAGAAAGGGCTATCGAACGAGGAAAGACGTTCAGCACGGAGAACACGGTCCGTGCAGTGGAGGAAATGCTATTAGGGCTGTGAGGAACCATGCAAAACGATTTAATTTCAATCATTGTTCCGGTTTTCAATCTGGAAAACGAATTGCCGCGCTGCCTTGACAGCATACTTACGCAGAGCTATCAGAACATTGAGGTGGTTGTAGTGGATGATGGCTCATCTGACTGCAGTGCAGATGTTATGCGCCGGTATTCCGAAAAGGATTCACGGATAAAGCCTGTCTTTCAAGAGAACGGAGGTGTTACGTCTGCACGCCTGCATGGGGTCAGAGAAGTATCTGGCCAGTGGATCGGTTTTGTAGACGGAGATGATAAGATCGAGTCGGATATGTATGAACGACTGCTCCGAAATGCCGCAGATTATCATGCGGATATCTCGCATTGCGGGTATCAGATGTGTTTTGATGATGGCCGAATTCACTATTTCCATAACACAGGCCTTCTTGTGCAGCAAGACAAGATAACGGCTCTGAAAGAGTTGTTATCCGGCTCAAGAATTGAGCCGGGCCTGTGTAACAAGCTCTTCCACAAGACCTTGTTCCGCAGCTTGTTACACGGCGAAGCCGTGCCGCTGGACATCAAAATCAACGAAGACCTGCTGATGAACTACAGGCTATTTTCTGCTGCAGAGCAGACAGTTTTTGAAGACTGGTGCCCCTATCACTATATTGTCCGCGGTGCATCCGCTTCAAGGGCAAAGCTGAATTCGCATAAGATTTATGATCCCATAAAAGTGAAAGAAATCATTCGGCAGAGCGCACCGGCAGAACTACACGAGGCAGCCCAGCAAGCATACATCAGCACATGTATCAACACATATCACACCTTATTGACGGCAGGCGCGGGATATCGGGACGATCTACGGAAAGTACATGAGCTGCTGACACAAGAAGCGGATGATTTTTTCCTGTTGGGAAGAAAGCGTCGGTTGATGGCAAGTATGATCGTTCATACGCCAGTGCTGTACCGCCCAATTTATGCCGTATATAGTCGATTTTTTCAGAAAAGAGTTTACGACTAAAAGGAGTTTCCAATGGAAGAACCTCTCATCAGCGTTATCGTCCCTGTTTATAAAGTCGAACCATACCTTGACAAGTGCATATCTTCTATTGTGAATCAGACGTATAAAAATCTGGAAATCATTTTGGTAGACGATGGTTCGCCGGATAACTGCCCCGCCATGTGCGATGCTTGGGCGGAGAAAGATAGCCGTATTCGGGTACTCCATCAGAGGAACCAAGGCGGTGGAGTGGCAAGAAATGCGGGGCTTGATCTTACGTCAGGCAGTCTGATTGCTTTTGTTGACAGCGATGACTATATCGCACCGGATATGTACGCTCATCTGTATGAGTTGTTGAAATCGGGGGCAGATATAGCTGAGTGCAGCTATGTTGAAGTGGCCGGTAATGATGCTGTATTTGCGTGCGGATATGAGACGCACAGTTACACTGTACAAGAGGCGATGGAGGAACATATTCGAGATCGTGTTTTCAGGCAATTGATATGGAACAAGCTCTATCGCCGTCATGTGGTGGACGGCATACGGTTTCCGACTGACAAAAAGATTGATGATGAATTCTTTACTTATCGGGCGTTGGGAAATGCCAATACACTGATTCATTCCACAAAGGTTTGCTATGCTTATCGGCAGCAGCCGGAATCCGTCATGCATTCCATGCCAGTAGAGAAACGAATTCAGGCTGTGGAGGCGAAAACTCAGCGACATACATATCTTAAGGCTCACTTCCCTGAACTGACTAATCTCAGCGCTCGTGATTTGTGGTTTACCTGCATCTATCAGGGACAGTTAGCCTTGCGGGCGCTGAACAAAGCTGAGGCTGAAAAGATACTAACCTACTTTGAGAACTTAGTAGAAACGCATCCATTTCAGATGGAAGGATGCAGCCTGAAAGAAAGACTTTGGCTCAATATGGCAAAGAGTAGTTTGGCGGTTGCATGTCGTATCCGCAATGCGCTGAAGATTGGACTGTAAAAAACAAAATGGAGCAAAGCATGGAATCATTGATTAGTATTGTGCTGCCAATCTATAACGGCGAAAAATATATGCGCAAAAGTATAGATAGTGTCTTGGTGCAGACTTACGCGAATTGGGAACTATTGATTATTGATGATGGTTCGACCGATAATACTGCGATTATTGCGCAGGAGTATGCGGCGAAGGATCACCGCATTCGTTATTATAAAAACCCTGAGAATATGCGTCTTCCGAGGACATTGAACCGGGGATTTTCATTGGCAGGGGGCGACTTCCTTACCTGGACATCCGATGACAATTACTATTATCCAACGGCGCTTGAGACAATGCACAACGCTTTGGTACAGCAGGGAAAGGAATTTGCATTTGCCTCGTGCGACGTGATCAATGGCGATGGCGACATCGTGGAATGCATTATGGTCAATGATAATGCAAAGAAGTCAATTGTAGGTATCAACCCTGTTGGGGCATGCTTTTTGTATTCAAGAAAAGTATACGAGACAGTGGGGGAATACGATCCAGAAATGACGCTTGTGGAAGATTATGACTATTGGCAGCGTATTTGTGCACAGTATGAGCCAGCGTGTATTCCCCAGAAGTTATATGCATACCGTTGGCATGATGGAGCATTGACCAGCACTATGAGAAAGGATACATTTAACACAACACTGGAAAGATGCCTGCTTAAAAATCGTAAAAATTTTGGTAAAATTGATGTCATTTCAAAATATTACTACTATTATGGATTGCACCGATGCAGAGTTAATTTAGCAAATGGGGATAATCCGTACAGAAAGAAATATCTGTTTTACTATGCTTTATATACACTTATCGTGAGAGTGCCAAATAAATTGCGGAGAATGTTCTCAGGAAATATATGATTGAGGCCGAAAAATGCGAAGAATATGCTTTTATTATCACGGTGGCAGTGCAAATCACGGATGTGAAGCCATCGTCCGTTCGACTGTAAAAATTCTGCATGCGCGGGCTTCTCTTTGGAGCGCTGTACCAGATGCAGATATATCCTATGGTTTAAGAGGTATCGTGGACATTTTTGAAGATACCAAATGTCCCCCAGTCGGTGCAAAATTGTTTAGCTTTAAAGTACATCACAAGCTCACGGGAAGCGATTATTTATATACAAGGTTTGCCCATGAAGCATTCTTTTCGGCTATACAGAGAGGCAACGCTTACCTGTCAATTGGCGGAGACAATTACTGCTATGCTGGCAAAGACATTTTGGGACATTATAATCAAATTATCCACGAGAAAGGCGGAAAAACGGTTTTCTGGGGATGCTCTTTTGAGCCATCCGAGATGGATACCGCCACCGCAAAGGATATTGCGCGATACGATCTCATAACCGCGCGAGAGAGTATCAGTTATGAAACGCTGAAAGCTGTGAATCCAAACACAATTCTCGTAGCCGATCCTGCATTCGTGCTGGACAGCGTGGAGCTGCCGTTGCCTGAAGGCTGGAAAGAAGGCAACACCATTGGGATCAACGCAAGCCCGCTTATCATGCAATGTGCGAAAGACGACAATGTTGCCTACGAAGCATACTGCCGTCTGATTGAGCGCATTCTGGATACCACAGATGCAACCATTGCTTTGATCCCTCATGTTGTCATTGAGAATAGCGATGATCGGATTCCGCTTCGCAGTTTATATGAAAAGTTTGCTTCTACTGGCCGCGTAGTGCTCGTAGAAGATCATAACTGCTGTGAATTAAAGGGCTATATCTCCCGTTGCAGAATGTTCATCGGCGCTCGTACTCACGCAACGATCGCAGCCTATTCTACCTGTGTGCCAACACTGGTGCTCGGTTACTCTGTGAAATCAAAGGGGATCGCGCGGGATATTTTCGGTACGGAGGAGCACTACGTTTTGCCGGTGCAAGAGTTGCGAAATCCGGACGAATTGGCAAACGGATTTGATTGGCTGTCCGCAAACGAAACGACAGTACGTGATCATTTGATAAAGACTATGCCGGAATATAAAGCACGAGCATTACTGGCAAGGGACGCAGTTGAGGAGCTGATGTGCAGATGATGAAGGTGCTTCTTGGAATCGTGCTGGCGTTTTGCATTGTCAACTACGGAATTGATTTCCTGTTTTACTTGAAAAATCGTTACTGCCGATTTCATATTGGCAGATGGGATGAGCAGGAATGGCCCGCAGTAATCGAAAGAACTGCGCGCCGCTGGGTAAAACACACACCGACAGTAAAAATCACAGATAACTCCCGTTATATGCTTCTTGATTTCATTCAGGGCAAGTACAGAAGTGGATCAATCCAGTCATGGCAAAAAGCTGCCCTGATCCTCGGTTTACTGGAAAGCAACGACGAAAGCTCCCGCATTGCTGCCAAACAAGCGGTGAATGATTTGCTGGACGATGCCGGTATGTGGAAAAAGAAGCCGGTTGCTGTGGACTGCGGGATGCTGTCTTTTGCTGTTTTGAAAGCGGCGAAAGATCCGCAGGCAGTCCGACCGGCAATGGATTATTCAATTGAATTGATCAGGAAGAATGTCAACGACTATGGTATGATCTCATATACCGGGGGGCGAGACAACCCCGAAATGTATGTGGATACTTTGGGATTGACATGTCCGTTTCTGGCATTATATGCACAGGTTTATCACGATAGTCAATGTGAAAAACTCGCGGTAGACCAATTGAGAATGTATCACACGTATGGTCTGTTGGCTGGCACAGCCCTTCCCAATCATGCATTCAATATCAAGAGCAAGTTGCCGCTTGGCGTTTATGGTTGGGGGCGCGGTACGGCGTGGTATTTGATTGGATTAGTGGATACATATCACCAGCTACAGACACCCGAATATCAGGCAGAAGTTTTGCAGTGGATTTCGGAATCCGCACAAGCCTATGTTGAGTATCAGCGTACCGACGGTGGGTTTGGCTCTATTTTACAGCGTGAAGGGACTTATGATAGTTCTGCTACGGCGGCTATGGCATGGTTTTATGCCGAATGCGCGACACTATTGAAAAATAGCGTATACAGAGACATTTCACATCGCTGCCTTTCGATATTGCTGAAAAAGACACGAATCACAGGCGCAATCGATGACTGCCAAGGCGATACCAAGGGGATTGGAATATTTGCGCAGACTTACGATATCATGCCGTTTGCGCAGGGGATGGCGCTTCGGGCAATATGCGAGGCAAGTAAGAATTAGTTTGAAGAGGAAGCATGAGAAAGAAATCACGCACTGAGTATTCTGTTTTGAATATTATCACGGGACTGGGAGGCTATGCACTGAATACAGTGCTTGGCCTTGTTTGCCGTATGGTATTTACGCGTACACTTTCTGCGGAATATTTAGGCGTAAGCGGGCTGTTTACGAATATTCTCAGCATGCTGAGCCTTGCTGAGCTTGGAATTGGCAGCGCTATCGTGTATGCGCTGTACAAGCCTTTGGCGGTCGATGACAAAGAAAAAGTCGCGTCCCTAGTGAAGTTCTACGGACAGTGCTACCGTGTAATTGGCGTTGCTGTTGCTGTAATTGGCGTGGCATTAATGCCTTTCCTGCATTTGCTTATTGATGAGCCAAATATTCAGGAAAACATCTATCTCCTTTACGGCTTATATTTGTTTAATGCCGCCAGCACATATTTTTTCAGCTATCGCGCTTCCCTACTAATGGCAGCCCAGCAGAACTATATTGTTACGGGCGTTAATTACATTATTACGGTCGCTCAGAGCGTGTTGCAAATTATCTGGCTTTTTGCAACACACCATTATATCGGGTATCTGATTATCCAGTGTGTTGGCGCGTTTGTATACAACATCGTTGTTTCGTATATCGCCAGGAAAGAGTATCCGTATATTGCAGAGAAAAATATCAAACCGCTTGATAAAGATGAGAAGGGGGTACTTGCCCGTAACATACGCGCCCTTGTCATTTGGAAGCTGTGCGGGCTGCTTGTAAATAGTACGGACAATATTATCATCACATTTTTTAATGGGCTTGCAACGGTTGGCCTTGCGTCTAATTATACGTTGCTGTCGGGAACCTTGAATTCGCTTCTGAACCAGCTTTTTAACGGAATTACCGCCAGTGTTGGCAATCTGAATGCAGTCGAGTCAAAAGAGAAAAAGATTGCAATGTTCAATATCATTAACCTTGCAAATTTCTGGCTCTTTGGCTGGGCATCCATCGGAATATTTATTGTATCAACAGATATCGTGAGGCTACTGTTTGGAAGTTCCTATGTGCTTCCAATTTCGATCGCGTTTGTGATCGCGCTGAACTTTTACATGGTCGGCATGCAAAGCGCCGTTTGGACGTACAAAAATACAATGGGCCTGTTTCGACAGGGCCGCTATCTCTTGATCGTAACAGCGGCGATCAACTTGGTCTGTTCAATATGGCTTGGGAAGATGTGGGGCCTGTTTGGAATCCTATTCGCTACAGCCATATCCAGAGCGCTAACAAATACATGGTACGATCCATATGCAGTATTTAAATATGGCCTTGAAGAGAAGGTGTCCATCTATTTCAAGAAGTATGGACAATACGCCTTGATCCTGCTCCTAGCTGGAGCTATTTGCTACGGCATTTGTGCACTGATTCACATTTCAGCCTTGGTGGATGTAATACTGAAATTCGTGATCTGCTGTGTGGTTCCCAACTTGGTGTTCTTCCTATGCTTTCACAAGAAAGAAGAATTTCAGTATTTCAGGGATCTTACCTATCGCGTTTTTCGCAGAATTTTTAAAAAGCAAGGTGCATAGGCACGTGAAACCCATAAATAGACATTTGCAGATGACACCACATACGGAGGTGGAATACTCGTGAAAAAAAACATGCTGGTTTTCGGCACTCGACCGGAAGCAATAAAAATGTGTCCGCTGGTCAACGAGCTGAAGAGACGGCGGGATGTAGAGACAATCGTTTGTGTTACAGGTCAGCATCGTCAGATGCTGGATCAGGTGCTGGAGGCCTTCCATGTCGTTCCGGACTATGACCTGTCCATTATGAAGGACAAGCAAACGCTGTTTGACATTACGACCAATATTCTCAACCGCATTAAATCCGTCTTGGAAGAAGTTCACCCGGATATCGTACTGGTACACGGTGATACCTCTACCACGTTTGTGACTGCATTGGCCTGCTTTTACCTACAAATTCCTGTGGGACATGTGGAAGCTGGATTGCGGACATATAACATCTATTCCCCTTATCCGGAGGAGTTCAACCGGCAGGCGGTCGGTATCATCAGCCAGTATAACTTTGCCCCTACTGAGCTTTCAAAGCAGAATCTTCTGCGCGAGGGTAAGAATGCGGACAGCATTTATGTGACCGGCAATACGGCAATCGACGCGCTGAAAACCACAGTGCGTGAAAACTATTCCCATCCCGAACTGACATGGGCATCAGGCAGCCGGTTGATCTTGATTACAGCGCATCGCCGTGAAAACCTTGGAGAACCCATGCGGCATATGTTCCGGGCGATAAGAAGGGTCATGGATGAGCATCCTGATGTGAAAGCGATTTATCCCATCCACATGAATCCTGTTGTCCGTCAGACGGCGGATGAGATTCTTGGCGGGGATGAGCGCATTCATATTATCGAGCCGCTGGACGTGCTGGATTTCCACAACTTTATGGCCCGCAGCTATATGATTCTGACAGACTCCGGAGGTATTCAAGAGGAAGCCCCGTCGCTTGGTAAACCGGTTCTTGTCATGCGAGATACCACGGAGCGTCCGGAAGGAATCAAGGCCGGAACACTGAAGCTCGTCGGCACAGATGAAGAAAATATCTATTGCAACTTCAAGCTTCTCTTGGAATCCCCAGAAGAATACGCCCAAATGAGCACCGCTGCGAATCCCTATGGCGATGGCTTTGCCAGCAAAAGAATTGCAGATATTCTGACCAGGTGAGCACATTATGATGCGGCATATTTACGCGCTGCCCCTGCACATGGTCATTATTCTGATGCTGGCACTGCTTATCGTTTGGGCAATGCTCTCCCTGCACAAAAATCAGAAAAAGCGAACTATCATCAATGCGGTGCTATGTTTTATCACTGCGTTGATTATCCTCTACGCCACCATCCTGACCCGCACACCGGGAGTCCCCGCTGTCATTCTCGCCCCCTTTGCCGCCCTTGCCGCCGCGCGGATACAGCCGGAGATTCACCGCGAGATGCTGATGAACGTCTTCCTCTTCTTCCCGTTAGGGCTGACATTGTCCAACGCCCTGCCGCGAAAGTGGCACCGTTGGGGCAGAATTGCCCTCACAACGCTTGTCGGCTGCGTGCTCAGCGCAGGAATCGAGTATACCCAGTACCGCTACGCGCTGGGGCTTGCGGAGGTGGACGACGTGATCTGCAACACGCTGGGCGCATTCCTCGGCACTGCGTCGCTGCTTGCCGCTCATGCCATCGAAAAACACAAAGAAAGGGCTTGGCACACGAACATGACCCTGACCACCACCGAAACACAATTCCTGCATATCGCCAAAGCTGCCATCTCCGGTGGAGATTTGCCCGCCGAAAAGGTGGGCTGGCCTGCTATCTTCACGCTGGCCAACCAGCAGAAGCTGCTGCCGATTCTCTTTGAGGCTGTCCGTAAGATGCCTGCTGCCGAGGAAAATGCTGCGCTGTTCGCTGTAACCAAGCAGCAGGTCATTGGGCAGGTGTTGAACCAAACCGTGCGCTCGGCGGAGTTTTCCGACCTTTATCATAAGCTGCGTTCGGCAGGGCTGCACCCCATCGTGGTAAAGGGGCAGCTTTGCAGCCGACTGTATCCGCTGAAGGATCACCGCATCAGCGCGGACGACGACCTCTACATTTCCGACGCGGAGTTTATGGCCTGCCATAAGCAGCTTCTTGCAAACGGTCTGACCACCGACACGCCTGTGGACGAGCTGGCAACGGCGGACGAGGTGTCCTACACAAAAAACGGCAGCCCGCTTTACATCGAGCTGCACCGGCATTTATTTGATTCTGCCGAAGATGCACATGACGAATTGAACCACTTCTTTGCCAGCCTCAAACCCGTCGAAACCGACAGTTTTCTCGCCATGCCGCCCCACGAGCATCTGCTGTATTTGATCCTGCACGCCTATAAGCATTTCGTGCGCAGCGGCATCGGCCTGCGGCAGTTCTGCGACATCGGCCTGTGGGCGCGGGCGTATCATGCAGAAATTGACTGGCAGCGCCTGCACGAGCAGTGCGAGAGCGTTCACGCGGCAACCTTTGCCGCGGCAGCGTTCCGCATTGCCAAAGACTATCTCGGCATTGCCTTTGACCTGTCCACGCCGTGGGACGCTTCCATCGACGTAGAGCCGCTGCTGCACGACAGCCTCTGCGGCGGCGTGTACGGCTCCAATGACTTAACGCGCCTCCATTCCTCCACCGTCACGCTGAACGCCGTCAAGGCCAGCCGCACCGGCGAGAAGAGCAGCGTCCTGCGGACGGTGTTCCCCAAACGTGAGTATCTGGAGCAGCGCTATCCCTATCTTAAAAAGCGCCCGTACCTGCTGCCGGTCGCATGGGTGCAGCGTCTCGCGCACTATGCGGGCGAGAAGAAGACCGGCGCAGATAGCAGCGCCTCCGGCTCCATAAAACTGGCCAAGGAACGCATTGAGTTGATGAAGCGGTATGACATCATGGATTAAATTCAGACAAAAAAGAAAACGGGCGGAAGGGATTGCTCCCTTCCGCCCGCGGCTTACCGCTCCATACCCACGGTACGCTGCTTTTTCGCCTGCTGCACGGCTTTTTCGGCGCTGCGGCGGCGGTTGAAGAGCAGCAGATCCCGCGTGTTCTCATAAAGATCGCCCTTGCCGGACTCGAACACGGCGACCATGTATTTCTTCGTCTTATACTTGGCGTAAATCTCCTTCAGCTCCTCCCGCAAGACGGGGTCAATTTTTTCTGCATTCGTCAGCCAGATTTCAACAAGCTTCTGATCGTCCCTGACGTTCATCTCCAAATAGAACCGACCTCCTTCAATGCCCTTAGTTTCCTCATCTTTCCTGCTGCTTATGCGCGGCCACCTGTTTTGCCGCCTGCAAAATCTCCGGCGGGATGCCGTCCACCATGCGGTGCAGCTCGTCCAGCTCCCGGAGCTTTTCGTTGATTTCCAGTTTTTTCAGGACGCTTTCCTTGGAGGCAGCGCCCAGCTGCTTTTCGAGCGCCGCATTTTCTGCGGTCAGCTCCTTGTAGGTCTTGTCATACTTTTTCAGCTTTGTCCTCATGGCCTCTACACCGGGAACGTACTTGTCCAGCAGCGTTTCCAATTCCTCTGCCTTGGACTTTTTATTGAAGGGATTGCTGTCATTCAGAATTACCATGATCTGATCCTTCATTCGGTTCAGATGGACGGCCTCCTTGAACAGCCGCGGCGGGATATGGTCGCGCCCGGTTTCGCTGGCGCTTTCGCCGCGCTCCAAGTCGGGGTATTTTTTGACCATGTGCTCCCAGAACTCATCCTGCCACCATGTCAGCTTTTTCTTGTTGCCGACGATTTCCTTGGCGCTGAGCCGCTTGTCCTCCGTCAGCGGTACGAAACAAAGGTGCATATGGGGCGTTTTCTCGTCCATATG
>ERZ825159.1651-NODE-1651-length-20579-cov-4.359189_pt1 | contig 20579 bp, 16 predicted proteins | sample MGYA00519932_ERZ825159 | MGnify/ENA primary metagenome ERZ825159 (study PRJEB31778, sample SAMEA3449191) | human gut metagenome | biome: human gut; feature: human-associated habitat; material: faeces | place: United Kingdom | collected 2010/2012 ...
TCTGCAAGGATATCCAGTCTCTTGAAGCAAGAAGAGATGCAGTTAAGGCTAAGGTTGCAGCAGCTAAGGCTCAGGAGAGAATCAACAAGGTTGGTTCAAGTGTTAACAGTGTTGGAACAAGCATGGATGCATTCGGTAAGATGGAGGCTAAGGCTAATAAGATGCTTGACGAGGCTAATGCAATGGCAGAGCTTAACCAGACACAGCTTGAGGCAGATGTTGACAGTCTTGCAGCTAAGTATGATGCAGAGCCAGCTAACACAGCAGTTGATGATGAATTAGCAGCACTTAAGGCTCAGATGGGCTTATAATTCAGAAGCACATTTATAATGAGATAAGCAATACATAGATAAGGAGAGGGAACATGGGATTATTCAAAGGGCAGTTTGCCAACGTAGTTGAATGGGAAGAGTACAGAGATGATATAATCTTCTGGAAATGGACCAACAGAGAAATCAAGAAAGGCAGTAAGCTGATTATCCGCGCCGGCCAGGATGCAATTTTTATGTACAATGGTAAGATTGAAGGTATTTTTAAGGACGAGGGAAGCTTTGATATTGAATCACAGATTATTCCATTCTTATCAACACTTAAAGGCTTTAAGTTTGGCTTCAACAGTGGAGTAAGAGCTGAAGTTTTATTCGTTAATACTAAGGAATTCACAGAGAAGTGGGGAACTAAGAATCCTATTCTTATTCCAACACAGGCACTTCCAGGTGGCATGCCAATAAGAGCTTTCGGTAACTTCTCGTTTTCAGTATCTGATTACATTACGCTTATAGACAAGGTAGCAGGTGTAAAGCAGATGTACACTGTTGCAGATGTTAAGGAAAGAATATCAGCAGTTCTTGACCAGCTTCTTATGAAGTGGATTTCTAAAGAAGGCAAGGATATGTTTAATCTTCAGGCTAATGCTTATGATATCTCAGCGGGTATTAAGACAGACCTTGATATGGAGATGAGCAAGTTAGGAATCACAATAACAAGCTTTACTATCTCAAGCTTCTCTTATCCGGAAGAAGTACAGAAGATGACTAATAAGGCAGCTTCTCAGGCAATGGTTGGAGATATGAACAGATATACACAGATGGCTATGGCTGATAGTATCGGCAATTCAAGAGGCGGTTCGAATATTGCCAGTGATATGATGCAGCTCCAGATGGGAATGCAGGTTGGACAGCAGATGATGAATAACATGAATACTGCAATGAATAATAATGCAAATGTGTCAGGTGGCACAGCACCTAAGTTCTGTCCTAACTGTGGAACACCAACTAATGGCGCTAAGTTCTGTTCTAACTGTGGAACAAAGCTTGCATAATCTGACAATTAGTAATATGTGAATTTAATAAATAACAATCAGGGATGTTGTCATATTGGCTTGGCAACATCCCGTTGTTTTTGTATAATGTGGTAGTTGGCAGAAATAAGGTGGATATAGATTTCACATTTGCATGAAGGTGGATATATGAGATTAGAAGATTTGAATGACAGCCAGAAAAGGGCAGTTAAATATACAGATGGCGCGCTGCTTATTATTGCTGGGGCAGGCTCTGGAAAGACGCGTGTGCTTACGAACAGAATTGCATATTTAATAGAAGAATGCGGAGTAGACCCATATAATATTATGGCAATTACATTTACTAATAAAGCTGCAAGAGAGATGAAAGAACGAGTTGAGACTACTGTGGCACAGGGTGCAGGGGCTGTATGGGTAAGTACATTCCACTCAACATGCGTGAGAATTTTAAGAAGATACATAGACAGAATTGGATACGATAATAACTTTACGATATATGATACGGACGACCAGAAGTCTGTAATCAAGGATATATGTAAGAAAATGAATATAGATACGAAGATGCTTAAAGAGCGTGCAATTATGAGTAAGATTTCATCTGCTAAAGATGAGTTAAAGACTCCTGATGAGTTCGAGCTTGAGGCAGGTAACGACTATAATCTTAGAAGAATTGCGGGCGTATACAGAGAATATCAGAAGACGCTTAAGCTTAACAATGCACTTGATTTTGATGACCTGATATTCAAGACGGTTGAGCTGTTTCAGAGTGATGCAGAGGTACTTGAGCATTATCAGGACAGATTCAGATATATAATGGTCGACGAGTATCAGGATACTAATACATCACAGTTTAAGCTTGTTGCAATGCTTGCAGCAAAGTATGGCAATATATGTGTGGTTGGTGATGATGACCAGTCTATATATAAGTTCCGTGGAGCAAACATTTATAATATTCTTAACTTTGAAAATGTGTTCACAGGCGCTAAGGTTATAAAGCTTGAGCAGAATTACCGTTCGACGCAGACTATTCTTAATGCTGCAAATGCGGTGATAAGTAATAATATTGGCAGAAAGAGCAAGTCACTCTGGACTGATAACGGAGAGGGCGAGAAGGTCAATTATACTCTGTATGAGAACGGGTATGATGAGGCAGAAGGCGTTGCGAGTGGTATTGCAGAGTATGTAAGGGATGGCTGGAATTATAATGATGTTGCCATTCTTTACAGAACTAATGCACAGTCAAGAGCCTTGGAAGAAAAGCTGATGATTCACAACATTCCATATAAGATATATGGCGGACAGAATTTCTATCAGCGAAAGGAAATCAAAGATATTCTTGCTTATCTTAAAACTATTGATAATGGTCTTGATGGTCAGGCGGTCAAGCGAATTATAAATGTTCCGAAGAGAGGAATTGGTAATACTACGATTGACAGATTGCAGGAATATGCAAATTTTAATGATATTACCTTCTGGGAAGCACTTGTCAATGCAAAGGATATTGACACAATAAAGAATGCGGCACTTTCCAAGTTAGAGCCATTTGTTGACCTTATTGGAAGACTGCGTGCCAAGGAAGAATTCATGTCATTAAAGGAGCTTGCTGAGGCTGTAATTGAGGATACAGGATATATCGAGAGCCTTTCACAGAATGAAACGGTGGAAGAGGTTGAGGCAAGACGCGAGAATCTGGATGAATTCATTAATAAGGTTGTAAGCTATGAGGAGAGCTGTAAAGAAGCAGGCGAAGAGCCTACACTTTCAGGACTTCTTGAAGAAGTTGCCTTAATAGCGGATATTGATAATCTTGATGAGTCAGAGCCTCATGTAATGCTTATGACGCTGCACAGTGCGAAAGGTCTGGAATTTCCAATCGTGTATATGACAGGAATGGAGGACGGACTTTTCCCAAGCTATATGACAATTGTGTCAGATGATTCAACTGAGATAGAGGAAGAGAGAAGACTGTGCTATGTTGGAATAACAAGAGCAGAGAAAATACTTAATCTTACAAGTGCCAAGTCGCGTATGGTGCGTGGTGAAACACAGATGAATAAGGTTTCAAGATTCATTAATGAAATTCCTAAAGAATATATGCACATAGAAAACAATTCCAGTGGGTATGCTAAAGGCAGGATTGCATATGGCGGGACATCAGATGAGCCAGATACAACAGGCATTAACATGCGTGCAACAGCCAGATCAATTCTTAGCAGCTACGGAAGCGGCACACCAGGCGGAAGGGCAGCAGGAACATATAGCTCAAGAAAGGTTAAGATAAATGGTGGTTCTAATCCGGGATTTGGAAAAGACCCTATGGAATTATTTGACCTTAAGAAACCAGAAAAGAGAAAGACACCGGCAGATTCTGTAAGAAGTGCTTATGCAGGAATGCCTACACGAAGCGGCTTATCTTCAAGAAATGTAATAGGTGCTGCAAGAGGTGCAGATATAAGTGCAAAATCTTCAGGCGGACTTGGCTACAGTGTCGGTGATATGGTGAGCCATGTGAAATTCGGTGAAGGAAAGGTACTTGCTATAGAGGATTCAGCAAGAGACTATATGGTAACAGTTGAATTTGCAGAGTACGGACAGAAGAAAATGCTGGCAGGATTTGCCAGACTTAAAAAACTATAATGACAAATGTTTAACGCTATGCTATAATACATTTATTAAATCCGTGGTATGAAAGGAGATATTGTTATGAGTAAAGAAAAATTAGATGAGCTTATCGCAGCTACTAAATTAGGAGAACTTATTAGCAAGAAGGAAGACGAAGATAAGAAATGCTGCAAGAAGTGCAGCACAATTATCATAGCTGTTCTTGCTATCGTTGGTGCAGTTGCAGCAGTTGCTGGTATCGCTTATGCTGTATACAGATATTTTACACCAGATTATTTAGATGACTTCGATGATGAAGATTTCGAAGACGAAGATTTTGACGATGATTTCGAGGATGAAGACATCGAGAAGTAATGTAATAAGTGCGATATGATTGAAAGCCACAGCCGGCTTGATATGTCCATTAGGATGTGTCAGCCGTTGTGGCTTTTTTATTGCATAATATTTAATTATTTCTTAATTGACATATGGGTGTAATCAGTGTTATATTACTCAACCCTGTTATTAAGAAAAATTTAAGGGGAGGAAAGGAAATCAGGAATTTATGACATTTTATCAGGAATTACAGTTAAGCTCGGCTGGTTCAAAACAGCTTATCAAGAACACACAGGATTCTAAGGAGAAAAGAAGACATATTCTTATATATAATTTTAAGGTGTATCTGGTTATGATATTCTGCGTTGCAGTAGTTACAGTATTCAGTAAGCTGCTGGGGAATAATAACAGTGTTGTCGGAGTTACAGTGCTTCTTGCGGTGCTGGTATTAAGACAGGCGGATTTTGGAATTAAGACATCACATGGATTGATTTCGATAATGGGAATATATGCGATATTGATAGCAGGACCGAGGGTTTCCAATATGGTACCGCCAGTTGCTGCATTTGTAATAAATGTTGTGTGTATTATGCTTCTTATGATAATGGGATGTCACAATGTAATTATGTATAATCATTCAACATTCGTTCTTGGGTATCTTTTGCTACAGGGATATGATGTCACAGGCCATGAATATATGATGAGAGTTGTGGGACTGCTTGCCGGGATGTTAGTATGCATGATTATTTTCTATAAGAATCAGAGGAATAGACCATATAGAAGAACATTCTGGGATTTGTTTAAGGAATTTAATATTAATTCAGCAAGGACAAGATGGTACATTAAGCTTACATTTATCGTATCAAGTGCTATGCTGATTGTTTCACTGATGGGACTGCCTAGGGCAATGTGGATTGGAATTGCGTGCATGTCAGTGTGTCTGCCGTTTTCTAAAGATGTTGATAAGAGAATTGGAAACAGGGCATTGTTTAATGTTGTTGGATGTGCGATTTTTGCAGTGATGTATATAGTAGTGCCAGAATCAATGTATCCGTATATAGGCATGATAGGTGGTATCGGAGTCGGATATTCCGCTGGTTATGCATGGCAGACAGCTTTTAATACATTTGGCGCATTATCAATTGCGGCGGGACTTTTTGGAATGCCTTATGCAGTTGCATTACGTATAGGACTGAATGCTGCCGGGGCTGCTTATACATGGCTGTGTGACAAGGTACTTGAAAGAATACATTCTGCAGTGCAGGCAAAGAATGCCAGCGTGGTGGAGTAAATGTGACTACTATACTTTAGCACATTTTTCTGATAAAATTATATAAGGTATGCCGTTATGTGAATAAGTGCTGCCAGAAACTATTAATATGTTAATAACAGGCACAATTCATGTGCGGAATGGAGTATAGATTGAAAAAAGGAAGCGTATACGAAGGTAAAGTTGAAAAGGTTGATTTCCCTAACAAGGCGACAGTGTGGGTGACAGATGAGGACGGACAGAAGGAAAAGGCAATCGTCAAGAACGCAATTCCTGGACAGACTGTCAGATTCTGCGTGAATAAGAAAAGAAAGGGACATTGCGAAGGCAGACTTATGGAAGTTGTTGAGAACAGTCCGCTTGAAACCAACCCGGCATGTCCACATTTTGGCAAATGCGGTGGCTGCACTTACCAGACAGTAGCTTACGAGGAACAGTTAAAGATTAAGAGCACACAGGTGGAAAAGCTTCTTAGCGAAGTTGTTTCGGGTGAGCTTCCATTTGAGGGGATAATCGGAAGTCCGGTCACAGAAGAATACCGTAACAAGATGGAATTTTCATTTGGTGATGAGTACAAGGACGGACCGCTTGCACTCGGACTTCACAAACGAAACAGCATGTATGATATTGTTCCAGTTACAGAATGTAAGATTATTGATGAGGATTACAGAAAGATTCTCACATGCGTTCAGGATTATGCAATAGAGAAGGAGCTTCCTTTCCAGCACAAGTTAAGCCACGAGGGGTATCTGCGTCATCTTCTTGTAAGAAAGTCTGTAAAGACAGGGCAGATTCTTGTTGATATCGTAACAACGACTCAGATTGAGCATGATTTCACAGAGCTTGTAAACTGCCTGACATCAATTGAATATAAGGGCACTCTTACAGGTGTTCTCCATACATTTAACGACAGCCTTGCAGATGCAGTAATTAACGAGAAAACTGAGCTTCTGTATGGTCAGGATTATATTGAAGAGGAACTTCTGGGCTTACGTTTCAAGATAACACCGTTTTCATTCTTCCAGACCAATTCTCTTGGAGCGGAAGTGCTTTACTCTAAGGCGAGGGAGTATGTGCTTTCTGGCGGATTTGGAGATGTGGCTGGCAGTAAACCGGTTATATATGACCTGTATACAGGTACTGGTACGATTGCACAGATGTTATCTCCAGTTGCCAGCAAGGTTATCGGTGTTGAGATTGTTGCGGAAGCTGTTGAGGCTGCCAAGAAGAATGCAGCCCAGAACGGTCTTACTAACTGTGAGTTCATTGCGGATGATGTCTTAAAGGCACTTGATAATATTGAGATTAAGCCTGATTTCATCGTACTTGACCCGCCTCGTGACGGAATCCACCCTAAGGCACTTGAGAAGATTATTGATTACGGTGTTGACAGAATGGTGTACATTTCCTGCAAGCCTACTTCACTTGCAAGAGACCTTGTTACTCTGCAGGAGAGAGGGTATAAGGTGGAGAAGTGTTGTTGCGTGGATATGTTTCCTAATACGGGGCATGTGGAAACGGTGTGTCTGCTGGGTAGAAAAGAGATATAAAAGCCGGAAAGCAGCATATTTCCGAGCTTTTTTGAAAGTTGAGACTTTGGACTGAACTCTGAAGTGGCTGGGTTATTTTATATGGAAACATATCTACTGTGAAAATGTGTGTCACCAGATTAGATAATGCAAATTGAGTGAGTGGATTGGATGTCGTGTGTTTTTGTACAAGAACTAAAAACTGGCAACGAATCTGGTAACTTGATATTAAAGGCATTTTTGGACGGTGTAATAGATGTTAGGAGAGATGAAAAGTGAGCAATTCGCAAATTAAAATTTTTTATTCATGGCAGTCAGATTTACCTGGAAGCGAAACAAGAAACATCATACAAGATGCAATAAAGGATGCTGTAAAATTATTGAGAGATACAGTTGATATTGAAGCAGACCGTGATACCAAGGGTGAATATGGTTCACCAGATATAGCTCAGACAATTTTTTCTAAGATAGATGATTGTGATATTTTTATTGCAGATGTTAGTGCGGTATGTCAATACGAAGCAACTGATAAAGAAGGAAATAAAAAGGTAAAATATATGCCTAATCCTAACGTGATGCTTGAATTAGGGTATGCAATTCATGTTGTAGGTTGGGAAAATGTGATTTGTGTATTAAATGCTGATTATGGTGGACCGGAAGACATGCCATTTGATATTGCAAGCAGAAGATTAACCCCTTTTTCAACAAAAGATGGTAAAAGTAAGGGAGAGATAAAACGGTATATAAAGGGAGTAATTCAAGATATCGTTGAAAACTTGTTAGAAAATGGGAAGCGTGTAAAAACAGGATTCTCTAATTTACGCATGGGTTGCTTCGTTGATGGTACTATCTCAAAGTTTCTTTATCCGATTCAGATATCTAAATCGGTAGCTTTTGTTAAGCATAGAGAGCAAATAATAGAAGAATGTATACAACTGATAAAGCAAATCAAGAGTATAAAAATTAAAGAGCCATATGAAGGATTAAGTGAAACAGAGGAAAACAATACAGATGTGGAAAAGGAGGGTGAAGAAACTTCTATTATTAGAAAAGATGGTTCGGTATTAACACCAATCAAGAATTCCTTAACACTAAATTTTTTTAAATTACAGAGGGTGGTTATCGAAGACTATGATAAGAAATCAATAATAAATTTGTGCAAAGATTATTTAGGTATAGAGATAACAGATGAAATAGAATTTTTCAATATCGGTAATTTGAAAAGAAAAAATGATATATTGTCATCATATACCTATGAGGGAACAGAAGAGGAAGAGCTTAAATATGATAAGATAATGGAGTTAGAATATAAATTGTATCGCATACAGATGATAGATTGGTATGTAACAACTTTTGATGGGATGATTTTTATACCTCTTGCAATTGAAAATGCATCTACAGTGTATGACGAAGATATAGATATACATATCAAGATACAAGAAAATGATGCTGAAATAATTTATCCGTCAAAGAAGCTGATAAATCCGGATATGCAAGGTTTGGAAGGCTTAATTTTCGAAGAGGGCATAATAAAGGAACTTTTGTTAATGTTTGAAACATCAGACATTTCATATGATAGAGATATATCATATAGTATGGATGATGATTTAGCAAAGAATCAGGCATCAATAAGGTCATATTTTAATGCAAGTGGAATAAACGGAAATCCAAGGTATGATGAAGAGGATTACGAAAGCGAAATATCAAAATATATTGCAATACCAAATTCTGATAGTAAGAGTGAGTTTGAATTCACCATTAGTTCTCTTAGACCAAAAGAAAAAAAGTGGTTAGGTCCTGCATTACTGATAAAACCTTTGAAAGATAGTTTTGATATTGAATATTCAATAAAATCAAAGCACTCAGACGGCAATTTATCAGGAGTAGTAAAATTTAACCAATTAAAGAAAACTCCTCATCACCGGATTGAAAGCTGAAATCACATATCTTGGTAAATAGTTTGTTAATGCAGAAATTGCGATAGAAGGGATTAATAGCATTGAACTTCAGAATTTCAGGTCTTTAGCCTTAAGGTACAAGAAGGGTCACAGAATATAAATGTGTGAATGCAGTTCAGACTTTATCTTGTTCGAATCGCTACAGATTAGAGTTATTCTGATGAAGTCTGACGAGTTGAAGACTAATATACAGAAAGATTTTGAGTTTTCTTATTTTGATGATATTGATGATGCATTGATTGAAAGATTATCACAAAATCAGGATTTTTCTTATTGTTATTATCTAATGAGAAAATGGAACGTTAGGTGCTTGGTATTTTCTCTGATGAAATATATAAAAATCTGCGTAATGCATAATTAAGGCGGTGAAAAAATGTTTGATAAATACAGATTGAAAGAGGCATTGATTGAATATAAGAAACGTTTTATTCAAACTCAATGGCCAGACGAAAAGTATAAATGGGAAGCTGCAAAGTGCTTCCAAGTAAATTGGGATGTGAATGCCGACGATTTTTCTGGAATGCTCACTAAGGCCTTTTCTCAGACTGGAAATCTTCTTGTATCAGTTAATTATTTTCCGGCAAGAATGATTATAAAGTTTGCGGAGATAGCTAGAGAAGAAGTACGTGCTATGTTCATTGATTTGTACGATGAAAGTAAGGATGTGTGTGAACGTATCGAAAATTTCAAGCAAAAATCAAATAGTCTATTGGAGAGGTATGGTAACGGAGCAGGACAGCACTATCAATATGAAAATGCGATTTCAACATACCTATGGCTACGTTATCCTAATAAGTACTACATTTACAAATTAAGTGAAGTAAAAGCAGTGTCGAATGAACTGGAAAGCGACTATACCTTTAAGAAAGGTACATATGCTAATAACATTCGCAATTTTATAGCTTTTTATAATGAAATCTGTGCAGAGCTCCAGCAGGATGAAGAGCTCAAAAATATGTTTACTTCACAGCTTACAGGTACTTGCTATTCAGACCCTGAATTAAGGACACTTACAATTGATGTGGGTTTCTTTATTAGCAGATACTATAACAAGGGTGATATTGTTCCATCAAGTGATAAATGGTGGCCAGTAGATTATACGCCAGCTTTATCAGTTGATGACTGGGAAGATCTTCTTAATGATAGTGAAGTGTTCACAGATAGTAGCTTGGAAATAATGAAGCGTATGGTCGATTACGGTGGAAAAGCTACATGTACTCAGTTGGCCATCAAGTATGGTGAAAGCAAAAATTTTTATAATGCTGGTTCGTCAGCTTTAGCAAAGAGAATTGTAAAAAAGACTGGATGTCCGGTATTGCTACATGACAATGAAAACAGCAAGTGGTGGCCTGTTCTCTATGTAGGTAAAAATGCTAAGAAAGACGCAGAAGGCTCATACATTTGGAAATTAAGAGATGAACTTGCGGAAGCCCTGGAAAGAGTGGATTTATCAAAAGTAAATCTATATGCAAATTTAGCACCAAATTTCTGGAAAATAAGTCATGGTAATGATTGTATTACTGAGGTAGAAGCAACTGCTTTTGAAAAACGAAGAGTAGTTGTTGTTAATAAGGACACAAATGCAAAGGGCAAATCAAAGGTGTCTCAGGGCGAGGATTTCATGGCAACCATGAAGAAGGGAGACTTCTTCTATCTTTGTAGAGGTAATAGTATCCGTTTGTTGGGTAGAATAGATTCTGATGAGGTTGAAGAAAATCCAGAAAAGCAAGATGGATGGCGTGAGAGAAGTTACACTGTAATTGCTGAATCACGCGATACCAGTCCATATACTGGTGATAAGAAGTGGTGGACACCGAATGATAATTCAACTTGTATAGCTGTTCCAGATATTGAGATGCAGCAGTTTGAGAATTATATTCTGAAACCATATTTTGATATAACCAAGGAAGAACTATTGAAAAATGATGCTTCTGGTATGAATTATTGGTTCTTAAATGCCAATCCAAAGATGTGGAGTATGGCCAGCATGCCGGTTGGAGCGGTTCAGGATTATACGCTTTACAATGATAATGGAAATAAGCGTAGAGTTTTCCAGAATTTCTTGAATGCTAAAGCTGGTGATATGGTAATAGGCTATGAATCAACACCGGTTAAACAGATTGTTGCTTTAATGCGCATTAGCGCCGAGCAGGATGGCGAGAAGATCTATTTTGAAAAGTTAGAAGGTTTGTCTTCAACTATCAATTATGCAACGTTGAAGGAATGCCCAGAACTGGAGAAGATGGAGTACTTTGTCAATCCACAAGGTAGCCTATTCAAGCTCACAAAGGGTGAGTATGAATTTATTCTTGATATGATTCGAGATGAAAACCCTGTTCCGTCTAAAAAGGATAAAAATAAATACACAAAAGAAGATTTCCTGAAAGATGTTTATATTACAGAAGCTAAGTATGATAGGTTGGTTTCTGTTCTCAGAAAGAAAAAGAATATTATTATGCAGGGGGCTCCGGGTGTAGGTAAGACTTTTGCTGCTAAGCGTTTAGCATATTCTATCATGGGCGAAGTTGACGAAGACCGCATAGAATTTGTTCAATTCCATCAAAATTATTCCTATGAAGATTTTGTAATGGGTTATAAACCTGTTGGTGATGGCTTTGAATTGAAGTATGGTATTTTCTATCGATTCTGCCAGAAGGCAGCAAACCATCCGGACCAAGACTATTTCTTTATCATTGACGAGATTAACCGTGGTAACATGAGTAAAATCTTTGGTGAACTCTTGATGATGATTGAAGCAGATTATCGTGATAATAAAGCTACTCTTGCTTATAATGGATTGAGCTTTTCTGTTCCGAAAAGATTACATATCATCGGCATGATGAATACAGCTGATAGAAGTTTGGCAATGATTGATTATGCTCTTAGAAGACGATTCAGTTTCTTTGATATGGAACCGGGATTCGATTCGGAAGGGTTTATAAACTATCAGGAAGGATTTGCAAACGATACTTTCAATACTCTGATTGAGCGAATAAGGGACCTTAACAGAGAAATTATGCAAGACAAGTCTCTTGGGAAAGGCTTCTGCATTGGCCACAGCTATTTTTGTAATGCAGATGAGTGTACGGATGAATGGATGAAAGATGTCGTGGATTATGATATTTTGCCAATGTTAAGTGAATACTGGTTTGATGACAGTGCAAAGCTTCAACGATGGGAGAATATCTTGCATGGTGTATTTCAATGATAAAAGATAAGAGCATACTAATTAATAATATATACCATATGCTTGCCTATGCGTTTCAGACTTTGAGTCAGGGAAATTATGAAGATGTAGCAGTGGAATCTTTTGATGAAATATATGACTTGTTTGCAGATATTCTTGCTAAGGGTATAGGCGTTCAGTTAAAGCAGGGGTTATACAGGGATTACATTAACCGTCAGGAAGAATTATCGGTCATGCGTGGAAAAATCAATATGCCAGGGACAATCAAGAATCGATTGGCCCACGAAAGAGTTCTGACATGCGAGTTTGATGAACTATCTGAGAATAATTTATATAACCAAATTTTGAAAACAACGGTTATGCTGCTACTTAGAAATGCAAAGGTAAAAACAGAGTATAAAGACGATTTGAAAAAGAAGATGCTATTCTTTTCTAATGTAGATATTTTGGAGCCAACGTCAATCAAATGGTCAGCGATTCGTTTTCAGCGTAATAATCAAACTTACCGTATGCTGATAAGTATTTGTCAGTTGATAATCGAAGGAATGCTTATTACGACGGATGCAGGCGATTACAGACTTACTAATTTTGTTGATGAGCAGCGTATGTGCAGATTGTATGAGAAGTTTATTCTTGAATACTACAGTAAACATTATCCGGAACTGCGCGTTAGTGCGTCACAAATTCCGTGGAATGTTGATGATGGCATCAGGACAATGCTACCGGTTATGCAAAGCGATATTCATTTGCAAAAGGATAATACTGTGCTGATTATTGATGCAAAGTACTATAGTCACACAACGCAAACTAACTATGATAAGCATACGCTTCATTCTAATAATATGTATCAGATTTTTACTTATGTTAAGAATCGAGATTATGAGTTTGGAGAAGATGAGCATAAAGTTTCAGGAATGCTTCTGTATGCAAAAACAGAAGAAGAAATACAGCCAGACAATGTATATCAGATGCATGGAAATCAGATAACAGTAAAGACGTTGGATTTGAATTTACCGTTTAAGGAAATAGCAAAGCAGCTAAATTCAATTATAGAGTTGCACTTCGATTTATAGAGGTAAATACGAATTTAAGGATGGAATCCAATTTGAAAAAGAAAAAAGAAGAAGTAACAATTCGTTCCAGCATAGCAGAATACTTGCTTATGTTGCCAATGTCAGTGACCAGAAGGACAGTTTTGAAATGCACTATGAGGATGAGAATATATGGCTCACACAGAAGATGATGACCACGTTATATATGTGGATGTTCATATAGTAAATGAACACATTAAAAAGATTTATTTAGATTCAGAGCTTGAGAAAGATTCAACTATTCGGAATTTCCGGATAGTTCAAACGGAAGGTTCTCGTCAGGTTACACGCGATACCAAGAAATTAACTTTCAGAATAGAAAATACGTTTATTGGAACATATTGCTTAGGCGTATCTGAATCTGGCATAAGACAGTGAGGAATGCTATATTCTGATGACAATGGAGGACTGGAAGAAAAATACAAAGAAATAATAGTCTGATTACAAGTTGAGATGATGTTTCTGATGTCAAATTTCATAAAACAAAGTAATATAGAAATGATAATAATCTCAAATTTGATATTCAAAACTGGATGCGAAACAGAAATACAGGATATTTTTAACCGTTTGGGAAGAACTACATAATCTGGATTTTAACCGTGTGCAATTCGAGGCGGTTAGAAGTGAGACAGGATTAAATAGAGCTATTCGAAAAATTCGAATAACTGTTACTGATTAAAAGGTTATTTAACAAATATAAAAAATGGAGTCAATGCATGGGACTTCATCTGATACAGGCATCGCAAATTAGTTTTTATATTGAATAATTAGAACAAGGCTGAATGCTCACATAGGAGTATTCAGCCTGATTATTTATCATAGAAGATTGTATTTACTAACATTTACTCACAATTTATTTTGACTTGTCCATTATATGTTCCAATACGCCAATACTTTTAATAAAATCCTTCTCAACAGGAGAGAGCTTATCTTCAAGACGATTCTTGTATTTATTATATTCTGCATGAGCTTTTTCAATGGCTTGTTTATGGCTGATATGACCGCTGCTGGTAAGAATATTTCGGCGTGTCATTTTGAGGTAATCGTCTATGGTTTCAAGCCAGTCTTTCATATACATAGGCTCCTGGTTAAGGGCGTGTACTTCTGCAATATCAAGGTATGCAGTAACAATCTTATTAAGAGCATCCAGCTCTTGCTCAGTAAGATAATTTTTAGCAATTTCAACATCTGAACGATGAATTTCATCATGTTCCCATGAGGTGAGTCCCATATTTTCTTTTTCCGCATCTGCACGTTCAAAGATAACTTCCGCAGCAGTATGTTTGTGAGCGGCCCAGTGCATTTTATTCTGTACCTGCTTAAAGAAGAGAATAGAACTTTCTGCACGAGGATCATAGTCTATGCTGGTTGCATAGATTTCCAGTACTTTTCGCCAGAAAACTTTCTCAGAGGAACGGATATCTCTGATACGGGCAAGCAATTCATCAAAGTAGTTTCCACCACCTAATCGTTTGAGTCTGTCATCATCTAGGGCAAATCCTTTTTTCATATATTCTTTTAAAATTCCCATAGCCCATATACGAAATTGTGTTCCACGAAGAGATTTTACACGGTATCCGACAGAGATAATGACATCAAGGTTATAATAATCAATATTTCTTTCTACAGTACGTGTTCCTTCGGTTTGAACTGTTGCAAATTTTGCAACAGTTGATGATTGAACTAATTCTCCCTCTTGAAATATATTTTTTATGTGTCTGGAAATGGTTGATTTGTCTCTCTGAAACAGTTCTGCCATCTGGTCTAAAGAAAGCCATACAGTATCTTCATCAAAGGTAGTTTCTATCTTTGTTAATCCATCTTCTGTTGTGTACATAATAATGCTTGATTTATTCATATAATCGGACCTCCTATATTGAGTTGTTATTATAAGGTTTCTTTCTTCTATGTAAGTGATGCTCTGCTATTTTTAAATATTATAGCACAAAACAAACAAATGTTCTATACTTTATACAATCAAAAATAACATACCCGTCACAATTTCCGCACCTTCCCACCTTCAAATGAACCATATCCAGTTGGGTTCTTGCGAAATTCAGACGGTGAAATACCTAAGCATTTCGTGAACTGGCGGTTAAAGTACGAGCCATATTTGAAGCCGCACTGACTGGAGATTTCTTCGATTTTAAGGTTGGTATTGGATAGCAGCTCCTGCGCAATCTTTAAGCGGTAGTGAAGCAGATATTCTATACAGGTGCAGTTTAGCTGCTGTTTAAAGCGCTGGTTTAATGTTGTGCGGTTAAGGTGAACGAGTTCGCACAGGGAAGTTAAGGTAATATCATTCTGGTAATTGGCGTGAATATAGTCTGTACATATTGTTACTGGGTTAGTATTTTCAGACAATTCGTAGAATTTTAATTTGCGCTGGTCGACATAGATATCGTATATGCAGTTTATCGTCTGACGCAGCATTCTTCTTATGCGGCAGGTCCAGTAATCGTCACTCTGCGCATAGGTTTCAGCACCAATCATCAGCATTAATTCATTAATGTGAATATACTGCTGTGGTGTTAAATGAAATATTCCCTGAAAATTTCCAGAATGTCTGGTAAACATGTAAAGCATATTTCTTTCATAAACATATTTCTCATCAATACTGATGTCGTCATCAAGATTTTCAAATCTAAGGCATGCTTTAATATACCAAGGGTCAAAATGAAATGCCTTGGCGCTTAAATGTGTCTTTTCTATACATTGAAACTTATCGTATTGTGAAATGCAAAGCACAGCAGGAGCATTCACAGTCTGAAAATGTTCATTTATCTTGATAGTTGTACTGCCACACGAAATCATAATGATAGTACATCTCTTTTCTACAGGAAGCTTATCTAATGTATTATAGAAATCAAATTCAATTGGAATCTCTCTTTTTTTATGTCTGTCCGTCTGTGGCATGTTATCCCTCATTTCTGTAAATATTTTTAATAATTAATTATACACTATCTGCAAACATAGATTGCAAATAGTATAAAAATCCGCTGCATAAATGCCATTGTTAGCACATTTTACACGAGCTATACTTGCATATAGTATATATAAAGGAGTGGAAAATGTCTATATGGGGAAATTATTAAAGTACAGCAAAAAGTATTGGATACAGATTACACTTGCCTCAGTATCAAGTGTGACGGCGTCTGTGTCTACGGTAATGATTATTGATATTTTAAAGCAGATAATAGACCAGATTGCCGGTGGTACGCTTAAGCAGACGATTCATTTTATTGTAATTAAAATGTTGATTGTAATATGCGCAGGAATTGTGTCTAATTACATGGTTGTTGCGATGACTGGCTTTGTTGGAGCAGGTTTGCTGCAGGATCTTAGAAATGATGCGGTAAATGCACTGATGAAGGCATCACCCGAATACATAAACAAATGCAATTATGGTGACATGATGGAGCGCATTACTGAGGATATTGAAGGATTGGCAGGGTTCATGTCAGGATATTTCAAGGATTGTTTATATGTGCCGGTCATTACGGTTGTGTATTCAGTATATTTATTTTTAATGAATCCGCCATTGGCGGCAATATGTCTGATGCCACTTGCAATTATAGTTCCAATCAATATAAAGCTTTTAAAACCAATAAAATTGCGCCAGCACCAGTATGCAAGGGAGCTGGGGCAGACTAACAATAATATAGAAGAAGCATTTGCAGGAGTAGAAGTTATCAAATCATACAATCTTCAGAAATGTATGATGAACCGGTATGAAAAAGCACTTTACAAAACATTTGTGACATCTGATAAAACTGATCTGGCACAGTATAATCTCGAACCGCTTTCAAGGGCAATTCAGGAGATTCCGCTGGCACTTGCCATATGCGTAGGAGGCGTATTTGTATTCAGAAATGTAATTACAATTGGCATGTTAATCGCTTATATGAGCATAATTAAGAAACTAATTGACCCATTGTCATACACATATCAGTTGGTTGTGCGTTTTCAGACAGCACTTGTGTCAGTTTCGAGAGTGTTTGAAATAATTGAAATCCAGCCTGAAAAGACTGATTATGAAGAAAAATATGTTGAAAAAGAAGGCAATTCGCTAATCAGCTTTGAAAATGTGTCATTTGCATATAAAGATGAAAATGTTTTGCATAATGTAAGTTTTAGCGTGAAGCCTGGCGAAAGAATTGCATTTGCAGGAGAAAGTGGGAGCGGAAAAAGTACTATTTTAAAACTGATTTCAAGACAGTTTGCTACAGAAAGGATTGCACTGATTTCACAGGAGACCACACTTTTTCCGTTGTCTGTTGCAGATAATGTAAGAATTGGAAATCCGCAGGCTATGCATGATGATATTATGAAAGCTTTGAATATGGCAGGTTGTGAAACATTTGTAAAACAACTGCCTGAAGGAATTGAAACTGTCTTGTCGGAGAACGGAGGCAATCTTTCAGGCGGACAGAGACAGCGGATTTCAATAGCCCGTGCAATAGTGAAAGGCGCAGAGATTCTTCTGCTTGATGAACCGACTTCCGCTTTGGATTCCAAGACTGAAATTAATATCTGCAAAACAATTGATGAAATTTCCAAAGACCGTACGGTAATTACAGTTGCACACAGACTAAATACAATCCGTGATTACGACAGAATCTATGTGCTGGACAGGGGAGAAATTGTGGAACAGGGAACACATTCTGAACTGATGACCATGCATGGAAGATATGCACATATGTACAAGGAATTTATTAACAAGGAAATGAGGGACAGGGTATGAAAGATACCAGAAGATTTTTGCAATATATTGGGAAATACAGATTCCGCTACTGGCTGATTCTGATTATCACATTAATTACCGAGTCAGCTTTGCAGGTTCTGTATTCTTATGTCACCAAACAGACGATTAATGCGATTGAATTTCAGAATATGCAGATGTTTAGGACAGCGGTAATAGTATGTGTGATTATAGTCATATGCAAATGTCTTTTTCCATATCTGCGGTATTTTCATATTCATCTTGTAAGAAGAATGGTGTATGACCTTAAGTTAAGACTATTTGAAAAACTGCTGGATATGAATATGAAATTTTATGATGATACACATAGCGCAGAAGCGATGAGAACTCTTAATATGGACGCTGACTCTTTAAAAACGGCATGGTTTTCACATGTATACTGGGTGTCAGGAAAGATTGTGCTTGTTATTGCGTCGGTTATTACAATGTTTTTTTACAGCCTGCTTCTGACATTCATTGCGCTGATAATCAGTGTGCTTACTGCATTTGTGTCCATCAGGATAAATAATTCTATTAAGAAGCATGCAAAAAATGTACAGAAGAAATCTGCAAAATTGGCAGCCTTGTTCAGCGATATAATATCAGGCTTTGTTACATTAAAGATGAATCCGGGAGCGTCAATTGTGCTGAAACATTTTTACAAAGAAAATGAAGAATCAGCACAGGCAGAAAGGTCGAGGGTAAGAATGGAAGCGTCACTTGAGATGGCAGCATTTTTATTGGGGATTATCGGAAGCTTTGGTACAATTATTGTGGGCGCACTGCTTGTGGCAGATGGAAAGCTGAATTTCGGAATAGTTATGGCTGTAGTCACATTGCAGATGAGTATGAGTTCATCAATGCAGAGGTTTGGAAGTTCACTGGCGGCATTTTCAACATCGGTTGTGAGAGCAGGGCATGTGTTTGATTTCCTTGAGTTGGAGCAGGAAGAATGTGTGGACTGGAATACGCAGACACAGGTTGATACGGTGGATTTGCATGATAAATGTAATGTTGCTATAGAACTTTACAAACTACATTTTTCATATGACGACATGGAAAATACACAGCTTTATTATGAGGGGCTTAAGGTGGAAAATGGTGAAAAAATTCTGCTGGCAGGAGAATCCGGCTGTGGTAAAAGCACATTTTTAAAACTATTACTGAGGTTCTATCCTGCCCAAAGCGGCAGTGTCAGATTATATGGCAGGGAGTTGAATGAGTATTCTTTAATGCAGTTGAGGAATATGATTACTTATGTACCGCAGGAAAGTTATCTGTTTGAGGGTACGATTCGGGAGAATATTGAATATGGTTGGAATAAAGCAGGCAGTCCGGATATGGATATGATCGTCAGAGCGGCAAAACAGGCATATGCAGATGAATTTATCAGGGAACTGCCTGATGGATATGACACAAGGCTGACCGCCGGTGGAATGAATCTGTCAGGTGGTCAGCGCCAGCGGATAGCGATTGCGAGGGCAATGCTTAAGGATTCACCTGTTATTCTGATGGACGAGCCATCTTCAGCTCTTGATACGCACAGTGAAAATGTATTTCTTAAGGCACTGGATTCGCCTATGAAGGATAAAACGGTTATTATGGTTTCACACAGAATGACTGGAGTTGAGCGGTTTGACAGGGTAGTGAGGCTGTAGATATCTTTAAGGTTGAAAGAAAAATTTACATGGTTTATAAAAATGCCGCATACGGAAAAAAATTTAAATGAGATGATTGCATATTTCTTATAAAATGGATATACTTTCTTATCTAAAGATATATTGACTGAGTTTGAGGGAAGAGGAGATGAAGTTCATGTGCTTCCCTTGTCTTTTTCCGAATACTTTTGTTTTAAGCGGGGCGATAAAAGTGAAGCATATGATGATTATTTTCTCAAAAAGATTATTGATAACCCAGTGTATATGGGGAAGATAGCATACGGACGCAGGCGCACCGAAAAGAAAACAGGAACACGTAATGAAATGCATGTAGTGGAACAATCGGAGTTCCCTGTATATGAGGGAATTCATGAAGCAATTATTTCTGAGGAGGACTGGAATCTTGCACAGGAGAAACGCTCTAAAAATAATTACAGAAGAGAAAAGATTCATGATCCGGAGCATGCACATATTTTGTCAGGAATATTGAAATGTCCATGTTGTGGAAAAGGAATGTATGGCAACAGTTGATACTTCTGATCTGGAAAAGCAGTTATCTGTATTAAACGCAAATCTCCATCAGGCAGAGATAATTAAAACACGTCTTGAACAGCAGATGGATAATCTGGATGTTACAGATATTCATTACGATAAAAAATTTCAGATTTACAGAGACGATTAGATACCCAATATGATAAAATAGATGAAGTGGAAGAGGCAATCGCAGATTTGAAGTCTCAGGTATATGAACTTAAGAAAAATCAGATTGATGCGGACAGCATATACGGCTTTTTGAACGCATTTAATGAATTATATGCAGAATGTACGGATGCTGAAAAGAAACAGTTTATGCAGGCATTTATTGAGCGTATTGATATATTTCCGGAAAGACGGGAAGATGGTAATTG
>ERZ825159.1653-NODE-1653-length-20555-cov-10.546927_pt1 | contig 20555 bp, 18 predicted proteins | sample MGYA00519932_ERZ825159 | MGnify/ENA primary metagenome ERZ825159 (study PRJEB31778, sample SAMEA3449191) | human gut metagenome | biome: human gut; feature: human-associated habitat; material: faeces | place: United Kingdom | collected 2010/2012 ...
TCCGACGTTAAAATGATCGGCTGTTTCAGGAATAATCTGCATTAAACCGTAGGCTCCGACTTCCGATTCGGCATAAGGATCGAATTGAGATTCGGTATAGACCAAAGCTGCCAGCAAACGCCAGTCCCAGCCGAGCTTTTTACTCTCTTTGCGGAATAACTTGTCGAATGGTGAAATATCGCCTTTCTTGATGAGTGTGTATTTGGTCGTGTTGTGAGGAACTGCCGGATGTTTGCCGAATCTTTCGGCTAACTTCTTATCGATCGCATGGACCTTTTCTCTGTATACCGGAGAGGTAAAGCAGTGGTTATGTCTGCCACCGAAGAATCTTCTTGTTCTGTCCGGATCCATACGCAGGACTTCTTCGTATTTGTCTGCCATCCATTTTGGTCTTGCACCTGACGGGGTTGCAAGGATGGTATAGATTCCCTCTTTATAAAGATTATTGATGATTTCTTCAAGCCAGTCGAAGTTGTATTTTCCTTCTTCCGGTTCAAGAACAGCCCATGAAAAAATTCCTACAGACACTGTGTTGATATGTGCTTTCTTGAAATATTCAATGTCTTTCTGAAGAATATCCGGGCGGTCAAGCCACTGTTCCGGATTATAATCTCCACCGTGAAGGTAACGTCCGTATTTAATCTGTTCAGCCATTTTTTCTCCTCTTAAAGTCCTTTAAATACAAAGGAAAATTCCATTTTTTTGTCGGTCTTCAGCAAATATTCTTCATGTGTACGAGCGCCCCAGCTGTCATCGCCGCCGACGCCCATCTGCTCGCCGATGGCACGAATCACCGTGTAATGGACCGGGGGCAGCTCGTAGGGATGCTTGGCACTCTCCATTTCATGGGGAGTGTAGGGCAGCGCAGAGAAGAACATGGGCTTTGCGGCATCTGCGGTAAACAGCAGCCCGCGACCCTTGCGGTCCACTACCTTTGCCCAGCGCACAGCGGTCTTTGCACCGCACTCCTGCGGCACAAGGTACTGTGCCATGTTGTCTGCGACCTTGTTCTGGTAAATGCCCAGCTTGGCACCATGCTGGCGATCCCAGTAGGTCTCCGCAGGGCCGTTTCCGTACCACTCCACCGTGTCGTAGTCAGCGTCGATCTTGAACAGTACGCCGAACTCCGGCATTGCTGCAAGTCCTTCCACCGGGTCATAGTGCAGGGTGGTCTGGATGCGGCCATCACCGAACACACGGTACTGCAGGCTGCACTCTGCTGCGGGGCTGGTCTGGAGGTTATAGAGATAGGTCACGACCACGCTGTCGGCTTCCACCTCGCAGGTGGGGTTCTGGAGGATGGTGCCGCCATGAACAGACGGGATCTCCTTGCCGATGCCCTTGGCGGTAGCGTACAGGCTTGCCAGCTTCCACTGACCGCGAACGCCGCCCATGTTGTTGCCGCAGTCGTTGTCGGTGGGAGCGCGCCAGAAGTTGGGACGGGGGATCTCCTGAATCATCTCCTTGCCGGCATAGCGGTAGGAAGTCAGACCGCCGTTCAGATCGGAGAACAAAACATCGAAATTCTCACCCCGGACACCGATGTTGTGTGTACCGTGCGTAACGGTAAACGGCGTGACCTTCTTGCTGGGAATGGAACGAACCACGGCGATCACACCCTGTCCAAAGGCGACTTCATGGCCTTTCTTTGCCCAGCTGGTGTCCTCCTTCAAACGGAAGCTGATGGTCACTGCATATTCACCGGGGAGCGCAGGAACCATAAACGGCAGCGGGAAGCTGGAACGCTCTTCGGGAGCAACATCAATATTGGTCAGTTCCTGCTGCTGATACAGCTTTCCATCACGATGCAGCAGTGCAATGCAGTCGAAAGCATCCGTAGAGGTGAACAGGTTCTTGTTCCAGACTTCAAAGCCAGAGTTGTCGATGGAAACGGCGATGTTCTGATAGCAGAACTTGACCTCCTGCATCTTGGGAGAAGGAGCACGGTCACCACCGTAGGCAATACCGTTTCCGCTGAAATTATAGTCGGTAGGACGCTCACCGAAGTCGCCGCCGTAGGCTTGGAACCACTTGCCGTAGCGGTCTTTTTTCCAGATGGACTGGTCGATGTAATCCCAGATAAAGCCGCCCTGATAGCCGCAGTCCTTCTGGTCGGCAAGTTCCGTGTACTTGTGCAAAGCACCGTTGGAGTTGCCCATAGCATGAGAGTATTCGCACTCGATATAAGGCCGCTTATCGCCCTGTGCCAGATACTCTTTAATGTCCTTCACAGTGCTGTACATATGGCTCTCGATATCGGTGGTTTCGAGGAAGCGGGGATCGTTGACCACACCTTCGTAATGCACCAGACGGGTGTCATCAAAGCGGCGGACCATCTCTGCCATCTGAAGCAGGGTCTCACCGCCAAACGATTCGTTGCCCAGAGACCAGATCAGAACAGCAGGATGATTTTTGTCACGCTGGTAAGTGGAATTCATGCGGTCAAACAAGACAGCTTTCCACTCCGGCTTATCGTTGGGCAGAACGCCCTCGATGCCGCGAATGCCAGCCTGATGGATGTCCCATGTGCCATGGGATTCCAGATTGTTCTCTGCGATCAGATACAGACCATACTCGTCGCACAGGTCGTACAGTGCATCCTGATTCTGGTAATGGCTGGTACGGATGGCATTGATGTTGTTCTGCTTCATGGTGATGATATCCCGAAGCAGTTCCTCATGGGTGTGTACGCCCACAGCACGACCCGTAATGGAGCTGAACTCATGACGGTTGGCACCCTTGAACACGATGCGCTTGCCGTTGAGCAGCATCCGATTGTTCTTCAACTCGAACTTGCGGAAACCGACTTTCTGCCCAGTCACCTCTACCAGATGGCCTGCATCGTCCAGCAGCTCGATTTCCAGTTCATACAGAGCCGGGTCCTCTGCACTCCACAGGTGGGGGTTCTCCACCGCATGGCTGAACAACGCAGAGCCGCCGTTCAGCGGGATTTTTTCGGAGAACACTTCCAGCTCACTGCGGCGCAGGGTCAGACGGGCTGCGCCCTTGCCCTCCACCTGCAGTGCAACTTCCAGCGTGGAATGCGTAAAATCATCCCCGGCAAACAGCGTTTTGACGGATATATCTTCCAGATGCACGGTGGGGATGGCGTACAGCCACACGCTGCGGAAGATGCCGGAGAAGCGGAAGAAGTCCTGATCTTCGCACCAGCTGGAGGAAGTCCACTTGAACACCTGCACAGCAAGTTTGTTCACGCCCGGCTGGAGATAGGGAGTCAGATCGAATGCGTGTGCGGAGAAGCTGTCCTCGGTGTAACCCACATAAGACCCGTTCAGCCAAAGAGCCATGCCGCTTTCCACACCCTCGAACTCGATGTGGACGGGCTTGCCCTGCATGGATTCCGGCAGCTCGAAGTATTTTACATAGCTTGCCACCGGATTGAACCGCTGCGGGATCTCGCCCGGCTGTACTTCTTCACGGCCATCCCACGGATACTGAATATTCGCGTACTGGGGAATGTCGTATCCCTCCATCTGGATGTGTGCCGGAACATGAATGTCATCCCAGCCGCTGCAATCGTAATCTGTCTTTTCAAAGCCGGGGATGGCACTGGTGTAGTTCTTTGCGTAGGCGAATTTCCAGATACCGTCCAGCTTCAGCGCCAAAGAAGAGGAGCCTGTCCGATATTCTTCGCGGGAAGCGTAAGTACGGAAACTTGCATGAGCATTCAGCACGTTTTCCTTGAAAAAGGTGGGATCTTTTACTTTTGCAAAATCAAATGCAGCCATAGTATTTCCTCATTTACCTTTTATAATTTTATAATATTTCTCCAGCCTCCCCGGAGGAATCGCTGGATTCCTCCGGGGAACAGCAGATGAAGGAGAAATGATAATGGCTTGTTATCAGACTGCTGCACGCAGTTTTTCATTTGCTTCTTCGACCTTCATACGAGAGAGAATGAAGGTGATGATGGCATCCAGAGCAAACGGAATCACCAGATACATGATCTTCAGCATATTGATGCAGGAATCCGGCTGAACGGTCAGAGCGCTGTCAAAATGGCTTGCAGCCAGCAGCCAGCCGGTGATGGCAGTACCCAGACCGCCGCCCAGCTTCACACCGAGAGAAGTGCAGGAGTACATCGTGCCATCCACGCGCTTATGCTTCGTCAGCCAAGTATATTCAGAGCAAGCAGCAATCGCAGCGTTCATATCGCCCTGCCAAGGACCCTGACCAAGAGCTGCGATTGCAGTAAAGAGCAGCATCAAGGTCACATTGCCGCTGCCCATGTAACCAGCTACAGCAACCAGTGCACGAGAAATCGTTGCCAGAGTATAGCTCATTACATTCAGCTTATACATTCCATTCCACTTTGCAACCAAGGTCGGGGTGAACACCAGTGCAATGATCAGAGGAATGTTGATTGCCCAAGAGAATACACCGAACAGATTCTGGTTGCCAAGGATGTAGGTTGCATAGTAGGTGCCCATGCTGATCATGGCACCGTAGATCTGCTGCAAAATGTAGGTGACGCAAATCATCATATAATATTTGTTACCAGCAAGCAGCTTTGCAGCCTGAACCAGATTGTACTTTTCGTCCTGCTCGATTTCCTTTTTGTCGGTGGTATCCACCAATTCGCCTTCCGGCAGTTCCTTCACGGAGAAAACGGAGAGGGTGTTGACAAGCAGACCGATGATGGCGTAGATGATTGCAACAGTGCGCCAACCGGCAGCACCACCGCCCAATGCCGTAACAGCACCCAGCGTGATGGACTGGATGAGCAGGCTGGTGGCAAAGGCGAACATGAAACGCCAAGAACCCATCTCGACCTGTTCGGCACTGTTCTTCGTGACGAGAGCAGTCAGTGCAGAGTAAGCAATGTTGTTGGCAGTGTAGAATACAGCGTTCAGCAGAGTATATGCGATCAGGAACCATGCGTACTGTGCAAACTGTCCCAGATTGGTCGGGATGGCGAAAATTGCCACCAGCGTAATGGCACAGCCAATGTAGCCGTACAGCATCCAAGGACGGGCTTTGCCCATCTTAGAATGCGTTTTGTCAATCAAAGAACCAAAGAAAATGTCCGTCACACCGTCCAGCAGTTTGGAAACTGCAATCAGAGTGCCGACAATACCGGGGTTCAGGCCAACGGTGTTGGTCAGATAGATCATGACGAAGGAGGACAGGAATGCATACACCACGTTGCCTGCAATATCGCCTGAACCATAGCCGACTTTATTATACCACTTTAGATAACGTTTCTCAGTCATTGTGCTTTCTCCCATCTTGCTTGTTTTGTGTGGGCGCGACCAATCTGCTGCGCACTTCAGACTGGAATTCTCATTACGCAGGTTGCCCAAATCTCTTGCGTTTCGTCTGAAAATATTATAGAATCTAATGGAACGAAAAGATATAGACAAGATGGAACAAAATATGCACAAAATCAAAGAGTTTGTAATTTTTTGATAGAACATTTCCCAAATCACTGTAAAATCTCTGAAGATGAGGAGGACGCAGGGATGTATTTCAACTCAGGATATTTGAACAACTCCCGTTTGGATTTCAAAGACTACTCAAAGCCGCTGGTCGTAGGCAGCTGCGGCACTTATCGCTTGAAAAAACGCCCTAAACTACCTACTTTTTGGGCAAAGGGTCGCAGAGACTATCAAATCCTCTATGTGGCATCTGGTAAAGCACACTTCTGGTTCGATGGTGTTGAGGAAGTGGTGACTTCTGGACACATGGTGCTTTATCAGCCGAAAGAAATCCAGAAGTATGTCTACTATGTAGAAGATCATCCAGAGGTGTTCTGGATTCACTTTACAGGATATGATGTCAAAAACATCCTGAACTATCACGGAATACCCTTGGACAAGCACGTTTTTTACAGCGGCACACTGCCGGATTACAAAATGCTGTTCCGAAAGATCATCCGGGAACTGCAACAATGTGAATATGGCTATGAAGACTATATTGCTTCTCTCTTCAACATCATTCTGTTTTTAGTAAGCAGGCAACAGCAGGAAAGCGAGAAAACAACTACAAGCATCCCCGAAGAAATCGAAGCCGCCGTTGCCTACTTTAACGAGAATTATAATACAAAGGTCAGTGTGGACGATTACGCAGAATCGCTGCATATCAGTACGAACTGGTTTATCCGTAATTTTAAGCAGTACATGAAAATAAGCCCTGCACAATACATCCTGTCCCTTCGGATGGTAAATGCACAAAGCTTATTGGAGAACACCGAATACAATATTGGAGAAATTGCAGAGATCGTAGGGTATGATAACCCACTCTATTTTAGCCGGGTATTCAAGAAAGAGTATGGTGTCAGTCCGGCACAGTACCGAAAGAATCTGGAAGAATCTACTGAAAAATGAGAAAGATTCCTTATAAATAAGGAGAGTAGAACCATGCCGATAAAAAATGCGATCCACAGCCAACAAGTCTACGACCCAACGGATGAATCCATCATGGCAGAGCAGGAACTTTGCATGGAGCGGCTGTAATCGTGATGTGCGTGAGGCTTTCCTCTGTATAAGATTTGTAGAGTCAGGAAGATCCATATGGCATCTTTTCCAGACCGATTTCACAGAGATAATGCTGCTCCTCTGAGATGTGTTTCTTCTTTTTCATACATTCTTTCGCTTGTATAATGCCGGGCAGATGTTCTTCGGCGGGGCTTCTTCCAAGAAAAATCACTCGTGAAGATTGAAACGGGAGTTTTACGGTATGCAGTTTGCGGATGTTACTTGTGCATAAAAACGTAAACCGCTGTAATTGGAAGTCGTCTGTTATAAAATATTTGCAACAAATTCTTCTATCAAACGATTCACCTGTTGGGGTTTGTCTGTATTGGAATTATGCCTTGCTCCTTCGATCCACGTCAAAGGAATTTTCGTATTGCGATGCCATGCTTTGTTGTACCGTATACACGAACCTGCGTGATCTTGTGTGCCGCATATCAGCAACGCCGGACACTTGATCTCATACGGCAGATCCTTTTCCATCGCCGCCGCCAAAATACGAAAACCATGTCCGGCAATTTGCGCATAGCGTTTCTGATTGCCGTCATAAATCAGCATCATTTCGCGCATGAGATTTCTGCCATAGGCGGTCGTGGCAACGCCTTCCGACCCCGACTTCAGGAGCCATTTCCACGGATAATGCGCATATACCGACTCCATCCGTTTCAAAAGCCAGATTTCAACCGCAGTCACATAGCTTCGCTGTAGCGGTGCAGAATCCATGGAAATAAAGCCTGCCAGCTGCGTTGGATAGAGCTGTGCATAAGCCTGCCCCACATAGCCACCCATGGATTGTCCAATAATAACGGGTTTTGTGATTCCCTCTTGGTTCAAAATGCCGTTCAGCCAGTTTGCCTTATCGAATAAATCAAAATCAAACCGAAACGGCCAGGAAGATGCGTGAGCCGGTGCGTCCCATACCACGACATTATACTTGTTCTCGAGATGCTGAATTTGTTTATCAAACAATCTGTGATCCGCTGTCAATCCCGGCAGAAAAGCAAGGGTAACAGCATCCGGGTCCGACACATTTACCCAATAGTGAATCGTTCCGCAACGAGTTTGATAAGTTTTTTCTTTCATTGGGCTCCCCTCCACAGTCGAGTAGACTTACACCTCACAATGTAAGCCCCTCACAGAACCGTACGTGCGGCTTTCCCGCATACGGCTCTTCATAATAATATTTACATTCTCAAAACAAGCTGACATAAATCTTTGGCATTGCCAATGGATAATATTTCAGCATTTCAATGAATCCTTCTCTTGTATAACTCTTTCTGTCACTTCGTCTATTCAGCACCTTAAACAGAAGTTCTCTCACTTGTTGTTTGTAGTTTGAAATCATTCTGCCATTAAAACTTATGCCATAGTACCTATAATGACCTATTAGTTTCAGATTTAGCATACCCATTAGTTTCTTTAGCGGTTGGTCTCTATTCGCATATAACCATACCTTGATGTCTCGAATTTTCTGTCTGAATTTCTTAGAGCTTGTCTTTGGCATTATATATGAAGCGTTCATGATATTTCTGCTTTGCCTCCTTTTTGTAGTTGTAGTAACAATTAGGGCTAATTCCAAATTTATTGCATAGCCATCTTAAACCAAATATATTTTTATTATCGTCGATAAATCGATATACCACTAATCGATTTCCTTTGCGAAGAATGCCGCTGCTTTTTTTAAGAAAGCAATTTCCTTATCTTTTTCGTTAAGAAGCTGATTTAATCTTCTAATCTCCCTTGCTTCATTAGATTCAGGCGTAGTGTTGGTGGTATAAAGGCATTCTTCCTTATACTGATTAACATTCATAACATCCTGCATTATCATACCTCCTGTATATGAGCTTTCTCTCAATTCCTCTAAGTTTGAGTTAATTATTTTCCAGAAACTTTAATATAACATCAATGATAACTCTATCTCATCTTCATCCATCACTCCAGTCTCTTTAAAACCTTTGTTTTTGTATAAATTTAATGCATGAATATTGTCTATATTACAGGTTAATGTTATCTTGTCCGATGTCCCAAAGGGTTTCGTTTTAATGTACTCAATCGTCAAATCCAACGCAATACTTCCATACCCCTTCCCTTGATTAGATTCATCAATCATCATATGCCATATATCGTATTCCGGGATATCATAATCATAAATCACCATGACATAGCCAATCATAGTGTCATCTTTATAAATTCCAAACGGCTGACATTGATTTCTGTAAACATAAGCCTGTGCAAGGCTTCGAATTGGATGTGAAACAAAACGTTCCTGTCCGTTTGCAAGTTTCAAATTAAATGCTTCAATAAAATTATCTTCTGTAATTGTCCTAAGGCTTATCTTATAATTCTCCATGTTAATCTTACCTATCATCTCCTGATATAGTCTGTAAAGTACCATTCTCCTCACAAAACCACTTCAAATAATTGTCCAAAAGATTCCTCCATATACATTTTGGTTAATTTGCTACCATAATCATTCTATCATGAATTGATTTCATTGTCTATATGTAGACAACTAACATGCTTAAAACTGCTATCAAGATGCATAATAATTCCAATCTTTCTCGTCCAATCATACACTATATAATCGTTCACGGTTTTTATATCTCATTTTAATCTTCTTTCTGCCGCTTTCGGCTGACAGCATAAATAGTATAAAAAAGACGCAGGCAAAAACATTTCGTTTCTGCTCTGCGTCTTAGCGTCTGGCAATGGATTGATAATTGTAGCTACCACTCGTTAGTTTTAACATTACCACTTATTCACGATTATGTCAAGCCTATTATTTATCCTAGCATTAGCAAATTTTTATTTACATTATTATTATCAAGTAGTACAATTTTATGGTTACAGAAAAAACCAAAGAAAGGAATTTATAAAATGAATTTTATTAAAAAAAATGGAATTGGTATTCTTCTTTGTCTTGCAATTGCTATTCCATCATGGTTCTTAGGAAAAATATTTCCAGTGGTGGGAGGCGCTGTTATTGCAATCATAGCAGGAATGATTATCACAATGTTTTGGAATGATAAGAAAAATGCAGAGGCAGGAATTAAGTGGACATCAAAAATAATCCTTCAGACTGCAGTTGTTTTACTTGGATTTGGAATGAATCTCGGAGTAATCTTTCAGACAGGAAAGCAATCGCTGCCGATCATTATTTGTACTATCACAACATCTCTTGTTATTGCGTGGATATTGAAGAAAGCTTTAAAAGTACCTGCAAATACATCAATACTTGTAGGTGTTGGCTCTTCAATCTGCGGCGGCTCTGCTATCGCAGCAACTGCACCTATTATTGATGCAGATGATGATGAAATCGCCCAGGCAATCGCAGTAATTTTCTTTTTCAACGTACTTGCAGCCATCTTCTTCCCTATACTTGGCAAAGCAATAGGATTTGATACTGTTCATGGTGATGCATTTGGTATTTTTGCAGGAACAGCAATCAATGACACATCATCTGTAACAGCTGCCGCATCAACATGGGACAGTATGTGGAATCTTGGAAGCGAAACATTAAATAAAGCAGTAACCGTAAAACTTACAAGAACACTTGCCATAATACCTATTACACTCGGATTATCATTTATACGAGCTCAAAAAAAAGCAAAAGAAGGAATGAAAGGTTCAAGCTTTAGTTTAAAAAGAACATTTCCAATGTTCATACTTTATTTTGTGATTGCAGCAATAATTACAACAGTTTGCGTACATAATGGAATTGATGCACAAATATTTCATCCAATTAAGGAATTGTCAAAGTTTATGATTATTATGGCTATGGCTGCCATCGGATTAAACAGCAATGTAATCCAGCTCATCAAAACAGGTGGAAAGCCTATTATTATTGGTGCGTCATGCTGGTGTGGAATCACAGCTGTAAGTCTTATTGTTCAGCATATCATGAACATCTGGTAAAAATACAAGAAGAGCAGCACGTATCATCATCGATACATCTGCTCTTCTTTTTCAGCATTTGCTGCTATTTTTGCCTGAATTATTGCTTTCTTGTCCAGTGTTATTATCTTATAACAAACGTTGTTATAGAATTTTCCTTAAGTTCTGTTTCAAAAATATTTTCAGTAAGTACACTAGATTCAAGCTGATTCCAGTGTTCTCCATTCTCAATCGAACCACTTGTGCGAATTGGACAAATTTTTGCCCCTTTCAGTGCAAACTCATCTAAATCAACCTTGCAAGATTGTTTCTCATTTGTATCATTGACCATCACAAGAACCAGCTTTCTCTCCTCTTGATTCCATGACGCTATGACATGTTCTCCTGCCTGAATAATAGTATCATTCGGTCTAATATAACGCGAAAACTGTCCCATCGCATAATACTTCATACTCAAAATAATCTTTTTCGAATCGTGATCTGCCGTTGCTAGTCCCCAATAACCACCTGTATAATCTGGTTTTCCGCTGTCTTTATTTCCCATATAGCCATAACTGCTAATGTGACTGTCAATTACCTGCCATAAAACCCAAGCTGCTGGGAGAAGTCCATTTATATCAGAAATAATCTTGTTTGCCAGCCATAGTGCTGCCCCCATCTCCCCTGCATTGAATCCTGATGTATCGCCGCCATCAACTTCTGACATCCACAAGTTTTTATAATAGCTTTGCGCCAGTTTTCTAAGGCCTTCATTATCACCTTCTAAGTAACTATGTGTGTCAATACGGGCTATTGTCTCTCTTGCTACATCACTAAGACTGTTAATACTATTTATCTGACAATCAATCCCTGTCTCGTCCGTTCCAGATATTAAAATATCATTTAATCCTCTTTCATCCAACGCTTCTCTTAATGCTATAATCATAACAGACTGTGATTCACCAGGATCAAAATGGCATCCTTCCTGCTTATCGCTTAACGCATGCCAATATTCAGTATCAGGCTCATTCATCGCCGTCATACTCTGAAAATGGATGCCCCATTCTTTTGAAAAATGTTGTGCAACATCAGCAAGATATGAAGCAAAGGCACCATACGCATCCTCACGAAGATTATTTTCCCCCGCATTTACTGAACCACTTGAACAGCCCGAATTAGTCATGAAATATGGAGGTGAATTTGAAAATCCTTCAACAATCAAATCCTTTCCATAACATTCTGCTACTTTCATTAATACATTTCTCTGATTCTGATCGGCATTCCAGTCGTATGACCAATGATATCCATTAGCATCATGGGAAGGATTTATTGCATACCCAGGCACCATCGAATCTGTTCTTGTAATATGATGATGAGTTGGATCATCTCCACCGCCAATGTTATAGCGAATAATATTCAGCCCAAGACCTTCTTTAGGGTCAAAAAACAACTTTGCAGCCTGCTCTGACAGCTCATCCAAATAGCCAATTCGGTTTGGCCACCAACAAAAGCTAGTTCCCCATCCCTCAAATTTTCCACCATTAAATGGTGAGCATTTTTTCAAAGACAAATGACAATCAATAAATGATAACATTTATTTTCCTCCCTTTCTAACTCAAAATTGAATTAAAAACTACCTAATCTTTTTTATAGCATATCACAATTTATGCGAAAATATCAATACATTTTTGCATATTATAAGTGCCACAGAGACATTTATCCCTGTGGCACTTAATGTTTGTTAATTCAATTTCTTCACTGACTCTCCTGGTACTAATTCACCTTCAAAAATCAACTGCTGAACATTCGTCTTTTTCTTTATGCTGTCAAAAAGAAGTTTGATTGTCTCTCTTGCCATTATTTCTGCCGGCTGCCGTATTGTCGTAATGGAAGGATTATAATAGGCTGCCATTTCTGTTCCGTCAAAACCTGCCACAGAAATATCCATCGGTACTCTTTTCCCCGCATCAATCAGAGCCCTAACCGCACCAATTGCCAAGCTGTCAGAAATAGCAAAAATTGCCGTACAATCTACTCCATCTTCCAAAAGTGCTTTTGTCATACGGTATCCGCTCTCCATTGAATAGCTATCCAATTCCGGATTCATATGATATATCCGCCTTTCGTCCACTGGAATATTATGAGCTTCCAGTGCTTTTTTGTATCCTGTCAGACGAAGTGCGCCGATGCTGACATCGTTTTTATGAGAGCAAAGAAGCGCAATCTTTTCATGTCCCTGGCTGATAAGATACTCCGTCATACGGCAGCTCTCCTTTACATCATCTACTGACACAAATGAATAATCATTTTTGTATTCTTTCCCCAAAAGGCTTACCGTACTTAAAACAAAAGGCACCGGGATCTTTTTCAGCTGCTCTTGTGAATGGGAGGCAATACCTCCCAAAAATATAATTCCTCTCAGTCTCTTCTCTTTTTCCAGTTCCAGAGCCACTTCTGTTTCATCCTGCCACGCATCTACATGCTGAAGAACCAGCGAATATTTCTTTTTCTGGATCTCTTCTTCAAAAACCTTGATCATGCTATTAAAAAATTGATTGCTGATTCCTTTAATCAAAATGGCGATGGCTCTGGCATCGGAACGCTTCAAGTTGCGTGCACTGTTATTTGGCACATAATTATTTTCCTTGATAACCTGCATTATCATCTCTTTCGTCTCTGGGTTAATATCCGGATGATTATTAATTGCCCTAGATACTGTACTGACTCCCACACCGCAAACACGTGCCACGTCCTTGATCGTAATACATTCCATGCCTTCACCTCCTTATTCGTTTCTTTATTTTCTAAATTACATTCCGAAGGTCAAGTATAGTCGAACTGTCCGATTTTTGCAAGAATCTTTTTGTCTGTAATCAGCCTTTTACTGCACCAGCAACAACACCTTCGATGATGTATCTCTGGCAGAAGAGGTAGAAAATGATGATCGGGATGATGGCAAGAACAAGAACGCCCATCATGGCACCCATATCGACAGAACCATAACCACCTTTAAGATACTGGACAGCAATCGGAATAGTGACGTATTTTTTCAAATCCAATACAAGGTACGGAAGCAGGTAGTCGTTCCAAATCCACATAGTCTGAAGAATTGCAACTGTCACACATGTTGGCTTCAAAACTGGAAGCACTACACCAAAGAAAGTCTGCAGCGGATTGCAGCCATCGATCATTGCAGCTTCTTCAATCTCTATTGGAATAGACTTGACAAAACCAGTAAACATAAATACTGAAAGGCCGGCTCCAAATCCAAGATAAATGATCCACAGTCCCCATGGTGTGTTTAACCCCAATGAGTTTGCTAACTTTGACAGAGTGAACATTTCCATCTGGAAAGGTACAATCATAGCAAAAAGACAAAGATAATAGATTGCCTTAGTCAATGCATTTTTTACACGGACAATATACCAAGCGCACATGGAGGTACACAGAATGATCAAAAATACAGAACCAACGGTTATAACCGTACTCCATTTAGCACCCTCAAAGAAATTCGCCTGTTTGATGCCGCGAAAATAATTTTCCAGTCCTACATACATTTTTCCGGTAGGAATGTCAAAAGGCTTTCGGCTGATGTATGCCTTCTTCTTAAAGGAGTTAATAAAAACAAGCAGGATCGGAAAGATATATCCGATAGAAATAATACTGAAAATGGCAGTGAAAACTCCACCGTGTTTTACTTTTTTCATTACTGCTGAACCTCCTTTCTTCTAGTCAAATAGTTCTGAGTCAGTGCAATCACTGTAACAAGAATGAAGAAGATTACTGCTTTTGCCTGACCGACACCTTCATAACCAGTTCTTCCATAGAAGGTATTGAAAATATTCAACGCAAGCATCTCAGACATCTTGGACGGTTCTCCATTTGTAAGAGCCAGGTTCTGGTCGAAAAGCTTAAATGAGTTTGTAAGTGTTAAAAATGTGCAGACGGTGATAGAAGGCATAACCATCGGAATAGTGACTTTTTTAAGAATCTGCCACTTTGTTGCGCCGTCAATCTCAGCTGCTTCAATCAGCTCACCAGGAATATTCTGAATACCTGCAATGTAGATAATCATCATATAACCAATCTGCTGCCAGCACATTAAGATGATCAAACCCCAAAAGCCATATGTCGATGAATATGTCAGGGTACGGCTAAATTTCATCAGGATACCGTTTAACAGCAGCTGCCAAATATAACCAAGTACAATACCGCCGATCAAATTTGGCATAAAAAATACAGTACGGAAAATATTTGTTCCTTTGAAACCTTTTGTCAGTAAAAGTGCCACTGCAAATGCTAGCACGTTAATCAAAATTACGCTGACTACCGTAAATGCCGCCGTATACCAGAACGCGTGGACAAATGTTTCATCTGCAAAAACCTTGGCATAATTAGCAAATCCGATGAATTTTGCATCATTGACTGTCGTAAATTTACAGAAGGACAGGTAAACACCTTCTACAAAAGGAATTATAAATCCCAATGTAAATGCGATCATCGTAGGAAGCACGAAGATCGGAAAATATCTCTTGATTGCTTTTTCCATAATATCACCTTTCTAAGTTAAGGTTTTGTCAGATAGGAAACCCGGGGAAGCTTCCTATCTGGCAAAAGAAAGGCAGGCGATCCCTCGCCCGCCCCTTTCGTCACTGCTTTATTCTGCCTCGGTTGCTGCCTCAGTATCTGCTTCAGTATCTGCTTCAGTATCTGCCTCAGTAGCATCCTCTGCTTCTTCGCTGTTCATCTCAGCATATTCAGTTGCCCAACCATCAACAAATGCGGTCTTCACTGCATCCCAGTCGCCAGTTCCCTGTGCATACTCAAGAAGTGCGCTGCCTACACCGTTTTTCCAGTTCTCAGACGGCATTGTGGTGAAGCACCATGCAACGGACTCTTTACCTGCTTCAATATACTCATTTGCTGCAGCTACAAGCGGATTCTGTGCCTGATATTCATCTGTGAAGGTATCAAACGGAGTTACAAATCCCATGTCCTGAGACAGAGAAGCTCTTCCAGCATCGCTAGTGATTACCCAGTTCAAGAAGTCGAGTGTTGCCTGAATATCTTCCTCAGATGCCTTGCTGTTTACGCACCAATAGTTCTCACTTCCGGTACACAGACCCTGATTTTCCTCACCCTCTACACCAATGTAGATTGGAAGCATACCCAAATCTTCGTCTGCTACTTCGTTGTCTTTGATATCATTGTAAGCCCAAGTACCATTCTGATAGAATACTGCCTCGCCAAGTGCAAACTCAGAAGCTGCATCCTCACCAGTCTTGCTGGAAAGTACAGTCGGCTCACATGTAGAATCTGTGATATACAGATCAAAAATCTGCTTGTAGTTATCAAGATATGTTCCCTTGATCGCATCAGTTGAATCGATACCGTCTGCTTTGTACTCATAGTAGATCGGCAGGTTTGCCAGATGTGTCTTAAATCTCCAGTCAGAAGAAGAATCAAATCCTGTGGAAGCGAAAGCACCTTCAATTCCCAGATCATCTTTCTTTGCCTGAATATCATCTGCTACTGCTTTCAGAGTTTCAAAATTGTTAATCTCATCAACGGAAGAAACAACAGCTCCATCAGTTGCAATATAATCATTCAAAAGTTTCTTATTATAAATCAGACCGTAAGTCTCGATTACATAAGCGATACCTGGTACAGATCCGTCATCATTCTTCAGTGCGAAATCATCGCTCTTTAAATGCTTGTAAACTTCGCTGTCCTTCAGATCATAGCAGTAATCCTTCCATGTAGCCAGACCAACTGGTCCATTTACCTGGAACAATGTCGGAGCCTCTGACTTAGCCATCTCAGATTTCAAAGTAGACTCATAAGTTCCGGAAGCTGCTGTAACAACATCTACCTGTACGCCAGTCTCTTCGGTGTACTTTTCTGCCAGGTCCTTCCACTGATCTGCCTGCTCAGGCTTGAAGTTCAGATAATAAACTGTTCCTGTTGCCTCGTCTGCTGATACAAGTGTAGCTGGGAGCATACCCATTGCCATGGTTGCTGAAAGTCCAAGTGCTGCAATTTTCTTTACATTCTTCATTTTGAAATCCCTCTTTCTTTCATAAAATAAATGAATAATTGTTCCGACTGGAATGTTCTGGAAACGTTGTCAGTAACGTTTCCGGTAACGTTTCCGGTTGATGGCTTTATACTATCACCAATTAGATAGTTTGACAAGTGTTTTTTTACAAAAATTTGTTTTTTGTTTATTTTATTCAGTTCAGTCGTGCATTTTTTGTGCAGTTTTTACATGTATCAGATTCTTTTATTCTTGATATTCAAAATATATTACGTGATTATAGACATGGCGACAAAATTGTTACTATTCCCAATATTTGCACCGAAGGGCTTTCGTAACATGACGCGTGAACAGTAACGAGTTTTCACGAGGCGGACCAATAAAAGCAACAATCATCTTGCAGATGAAAATAGTATATGGTATCATTTCCGTGTAAAACAAAGCTGCTTTTTAATTTAGTCAGCTTTCGATTTAAAAATCAAAAGGAGCAACAAAAATGGACAACTTTATATTCAGCATCAATGCAACTCTTCCGATCTTTTTAACCATGGTTCTCGGACTTGTATTTCGTAAGATCGGTGTGTTTGATGATGCATTTACTAACAGAATGAACAGCTTCGTATTTAAATTTGCGCTTCCTGCATTGCTGTTTGAAGACTTATGGGAAGAAAACTTTTATCAGGCCTGGGATGGGGGCTTTGTACTTTTTTGTTTCTGTGCCACTCTTGGCTGCATAATTGTTTCTACTGCTTTGTCATCCTTTTTGAAAGATAAATCTGACCGAGGTGAATTTATTCAGGGTTCTTACCGCAGCAGCGCAGCTATTCTTGGCATCGCCTTCATCGTTAACATTTATGGACAATCCGGCATGGCACCACTTATGATTATCGGAACTGTGCCGCTTTATAACATTTGTGCAGTAGCAGCACTGACGCTGACTTCTCCGGCACTATCATCTGCTAAAAGTGATCCAGCCTCTGAAACTTCAGCATCAAAATCAACTTTAGTTTCTAATAGTGACCGCCTTTTTCGTACTGTAAAAGGCATAATTACAAATCCAATTATCCTAGGAATTGCTGCGGGTTTTGCCTGGTCACTTCTTAAACTTCCGCATCCGACCATCCTTCAAAAAACAGTACATAACCTCGGCGTACTTGCCACACCGCTTGGTCTGATGGCAATGGGAGCATCTTTCGACATCAAAAAAGCCTTCTACAAATTAAAACCATCAATAGCATGCGCATTTCTAAAGCTTATCGGCTATTCTGGCATTCTTATGCCAGTCGCTATTGCTCTAGGTTATCGAAATGAAGCACTTGTTGCCATTCTCGTTATGCTTGGATCTGCCACAACGGTCAGCAGCTACACAATGGCAAAAAGCATGGGACATGAAGGTACACTAAGTGCCAGTGTCGTCATGCTTACAACACTTTTGTCTGCATTCTCACTAACCGCTTGGCTGTTTATATTAAAGACAATGAGCTTCATTTAATGTTTTGTATTTAACAGAATATTTTTATCTAAAAAGGAGGCTGCGCTGTTGTGAACAGCGTTGCCTCCTTTTGATGATCATGATCACTCAAAATCTCTTGTAATATTTGTAAGCCATTTGCCTCTGAAATAGTGAATGAATACTGCCGGCATTTTTTCAAACTCATCCAAAGTCATTATAAAATATACCCAGATTGGTGGCAATTTGAAAACATATGCTGCAAGGAATGTGAGCGGAACTGCAACAAGCCACATAAATACAGAATCTATGATCATTCCGAATCTGGAATCACCGCCGCCTCTAAAGCATCCGCATATAAGACAAGTATTGATTCCTTCTCCCAAAAGGCGCCAGGTTGTCATAATTATAAAAATGCCAAGGTAATAAATGGCTGTCTCTGTCAGCTTATCACGATAGAAATCAAGTATCAAAGGGCGAATTGCCAGAATAATAACGCATCCGACCATACTTACAATAGTCGTTATTCTAAGCATACGTTTTCCATACTCTCTGGCTGTATCAATGTGATCCTGTCCTAACTCCTGGCTGACAATAATGGTGGTAGCGTTAGCAAAACCACGACAGGCGATAGCACCAATATTTACTACCATGACGGCAACGGCATTTGCTGCTACCATATCATTTCCAATATGGCCAAGGATTGCTGCGAAAGCTGAACTGGCAAAACTCCAGACAACATCATTTATTACGGCTGGACTTGCAATCTTCATAAAATCCTTGAACAGAATACCAGACTTTGAGAAGAAGTATTTTATTCTAAATCTGACATCAGAACTGTTTAATGAGTAGATAAGACAAATGAGTACTTCTACCATTCTGGCAATAACAGTACCAAGAGCAACACCAGTGACTCCAAGCTTCGGAAGTCCAAACAGACCAAAAATAAATGTAGCATTACAAAGTACATTGACACAAAGAGAAACAACGTATGTAACAGAAGGCAACATTATTTTTCCGATACTTCGAAGAGAACTCATAAAAACCTGAGAGAATCCCATAAACACAAACGAAAATGAAATCACCCTCAAATACTCACTGCCGGCAGCAATCGTATCAGGACTGTTTGTAAAAATCCTCATGATCGTAGTTGGCATGGAAAACGAGATAATGAAAAATAGCAAAGAAGTGATCAGTGATATTCGTTCTGCCAGACCAAGAATCTTCTCTACTGTCTTTTTATCACCCTTTCCCCAGTACTGAGCACATAACACCGAAGTACCTGTGGCCATACCGTAATATAAACAGAAAAGAATAAAAGTATATTGGTTAGCAAGTGATTAAGCCGACATAGCAGTCTGACTTACATATCCAAGCATTACCGTATCAGCAATGTTTACTAATGTTCCAATCAAATTTTGAATCATGATTGGAAATGCTAATTTTGATGCGTATTTTAAGAAATCTTTTTTATTAAGCATACAAACGTTCTTCCTTTTTATTTTAATCCTTTTTCGGTCAACAACTCGGTCATAGAATGGCCGAGCATGCAAAGTTTCCCTTGAATACCGGACATTCAATTTCCGCCCTTTGAAAATAAGTCCACATTACACAATACGAATAACGCAGGCAGATCCTCTCCGGACAGTCCATCTTACAGTCATGCCGTAAGAAGACGGTGGTTGTTGATATGTTCTGCTCTACTCACAGATGAGATCCTACAGCATCATGTAAGATGTTACAGGGTCCCGTCTGCTTTCATGCAGATGCTGCTTGTTTTGTTTTATATGCGATATGCCGTTTTTCATATACGATTCGAATCGCATTCTGTAAATTCTTGCGGCTGTATTGGTGTTCCTTACACAATTCCAGTATTTCTCTATCACCTGCCCGGTTTCGGATATTGACAGCACCAACGTGGTCTGCATCATCCTGGTACCCGCAGCTTGTACAGCAGAATCCTTTTGAGTGTCGGTTCTCTGCATTCAGATTGATGCATACCGGGCATACCTGACTTGTAAAATCAGGCGCTACCTCGAAAAAGTCACATCCTTTTTGATTCAGTGCTTCCATCAGCTTTCTTTGAAGCTTTCCCCTGGCAAATTTGGAAAACATTCCATTAACCTTACGGCTCTTATTAAATTCCTTAATATCCAACTTCTCAATCGCAGTCAATGTATCTTTGGAAATGCTGTCCACATAGGTTGTGACTGATTTCTTGATCTCGTGATCTAGCCGTGCATAGTAGCAGCGTTTTTTACGATATGGTGCTTTTGCCGTCTGAATCATTCGTTCCAGATGATCCATCTTTTTGATGAGAGAACGTCTCACATCCTCCGGCAGATCATGTTTTCTCAAAAAGTGCTTAATTTTTCGTTTCTTGTTTCGAAGGCCTGCCAGTTCTGCAAAGGCAGGCTCTACCTCTTTATGATAAAAGTCAATTACCGGACTCATGGAACCGATTGCCCTTCCGTCGGATGTATGAAAGCAGTCCGAGATTCCGGTATCCACTCCAATACAATTTATTGTTGCAGGCTGCTGTCTTGTTGAATCATAAGACCAGCCAATTCGAAGATTCCCTTTTCTCACCTGCATCAGAACAGTTCCTGCCATCTTATTATTCTGAATCTTATGTAAAAAATGACTGCTGGTATCAATCGGGATCGTGATTCGCTGTCTTGTTTTTAATGGATTTGTAATA
>ERZ825159.1670-NODE-1670-length-20416-cov-3.773931_pt1 | contig 20416 bp, 19 predicted proteins | sample MGYA00519932_ERZ825159 | MGnify/ENA primary metagenome ERZ825159 (study PRJEB31778, sample SAMEA3449191) | human gut metagenome | biome: human gut; feature: human-associated habitat; material: faeces | place: United Kingdom | collected 2010/2012 ...
TTCCGGAGCGGACGATGAAGTCCCGGAGCTTCCCAGCGTCGGGCCGTCCGTAAAACTGCTGCAGGCCCAGGAGCCTCCCGCGTGGGGAACCAGCGCCGTCGAGGTGGGATTCCAATGCCGCCTGTCTTACGGGAGCGACGGCAAGGTGTCCGACGCCTACATCCGCCAGGGGAAGGCTATCTATGCCGGCAACTATATCGGGGGGCTGCTTCCGGAGGGGGACGGTTCCGGGGGCTGGGTGAAAAGCCCCGTCACCTCCGGGGAAATCTGGCTCAAGATCCAGCTGGACAAGGACGCGAAATACCTCGGATCCTCTCTGTCCGCCGCGGGCGGCGTCTCCGACCCCGTCAGGCTCGCGGAGGAAGACCGGGAAACCCCTTATGAATATTATTTCCATCTGGCCACCATCGACGGCAACAAGGTGGTGCAGCACCAGGCGGGCACGGTTTATCTCCTAATCCACCCGGGAACCTTCGGCCCCTCCGGAATGTCATGATCAGGATATACACCTTCACCTATGCCGGAGACGCGCAGGAAGCCGTGGCCTGCGTCCGGTGCGCCAGGACGGCTCTTCCGGAGGCGGTAGTTACGGTGGTGGACGACAGCGCCGCCCCGGTACCCCCGGAGGCCAGGAGGGCTCTTGTAGCGTATGGGGCGCGGTATCGCCGGAGCTCTTTCCCCCGCTGCGGCAACCTGCGCGGCCCGGAGTGCGTCCGGGGAATCATTACCACGCTGGCCAAGGGGGCGGCGGATATCACCATCGTGACCCTCTTGGATAAGCCCCAGCGCCGTCAAAAGCCCATCCAGGCGGACTATGTGGGCTTGCGCTGCACGCCGCCGGATACCGGGTCCCCCGGAACCCGTCCGAACGGTCCGCCTACGGAAATTGCTACGCCCTGAGCGGCCGGACGGCCAGGATGGCCGCAGAAGCTCTGGAATGCGCCGCTATCCCCCCGCTCGCCCCGGAAGACCTAACCATCTGCCGGGCCGTCATGGACGTCTGCGGACGGGAGCGTGTCCGGCTTGACGAGCCGTGGACGCCCCGGAACCGGGCCGGGCGGTGGTCCTGGTGGAACTGGGACAGCCGGACGGCGAATCCGGAGGACTATGCCCGCAGCTATGACGTGGTGAGCGTCGGCAATCCCCTGCCTCCCCACGTTCCCAAAAGCGCCCGCCGGGAAGTCATGCTCGCCCTGTGCGACGCCCGTTTGAATCCATGAATGCTTCGGCAACCACGGATATGCCCCCTTTCAAACTACCCGTTGAAACAACAACAGCCAACCAAATAAAAACAATCAATAAAACCATGTCAGACAGAGACTTGAACATCAACATCAGAACGACCGCCGACACCTCCGGAGCCGACCAGACAACGGAAGCCATCAACAAGACCAGGGAAGCCGCCCAAGAAGCCGGCGGAAGCGCGGACGCCATCAACCAGGTAACCGACGCCCTGAACAACGTCAAAACGGCCGCTGAAGAAACCGGCGCCGCCATGAAGGACGGCATGGGGACGGAATATGAACAAGCCCTGGAAAACGCCAATTCCAAACTTGACCAATACGCCGACGCCCTGACCGCCGCCGGCTCCCGGATGAAAGCCGCCTTCAACGACAACCCGGGATTGACCGGGTTTATTGATGAAGTCACCAACGCCGTGCTGACCTCCGAGGAATTCAGGAAGAAGCTGGAACAGGTGGATGACGTCTTTGAAGTCCTCAATAACAAAATGTCTGATTTGGACCTTGGGGCGAAATGGGGAGATGACCTTGACGAAAACCTTCAACAAATCATCGACGGCTACAACAAGGAAATGGATGCCGCCGACAAGGCCGCGGAAAAGGCGGAAGCCGCGGAGGCCCGGAAGCAGCAGGCCGCCGCCGCCACGGTGGAACGGCTGGAAGCCAACAACCGCCGCGCCTCCGCCACCTATGAAGAACTGCAGGCCGAACTGGAATCCTACATTGCCAAACTGGAAGAAGCCCGGAAGGCCGGGGACAACGTAGCCCAGGCGGACGCCCTGAAGAATATCCAGGATTTGGGACGGCGCATCAAGACGGCCGGGGATGCCGGACAACTCACTTCCACGCAGGTCAAGGGGCTGGCCGGGCAAATCACCATTGCGGCAACGCGCATCCTGGGCATGTCCAGCGCCCTCCGCGGGGCGATCCCGTTCATTCATTTATTCGGAGCCACCATCAAAACGGCGATGGGGCCGTTGGGCTGGGCTATGCTGCTGATCCAGGGGCTGACCGCCGGCATTACCGCCCTGATTGACCATTTCAAGGCTAAGAGTGATGAACTTGACAAGGCCGCCGAGAAGGCAAAGAGGAAGCATGATGAAATCAACCAGTATTTGAGGGATGCTGAAAAAGGCCGTCTTGCGCTTGTCCAGAAAACGAAACAGGAAGAAGCGGCCCACGTCATCAACCGGGAGTATGAACAACATATTAAAAACATTACTTATGAATATGAGAAACAGACCCGGGAAATTGAATATCAGCTCACCCTACGCAAAATGGAGATTGCCGAGAAGCAGGGGGCGGACACCTGGAAAAACAAGATGCAGCGTTTGGAAGTGGAAGAACAGTACCAGGACGGGAAAATCGGCAAGCATGAAAGAAAGTACAGGCTTTTGCTTCTGGATCAGGAGCTTGAAAGGATAACGGAGCGGGCCAGGATTCAAACGGCCCATGAAGAAGACCTTGCCTTGGCTGACAAGCAGGGGGATGCGGAAGGGAAAAGAAATACAGCTTTAGGTGAAGCTTCACGCCTGCAAAATGTAAAAATGTCTCTTCCAACTGTAGAGGAAATGGCGGGGATTTTTAAGAAACAGAGTGAAGCGCAAAGGGAAGTACAATCATGGGATAAAAGAATAGAAGAAGTTGGAAAGAAGCTTTCTTCAGTAAAAGAGACTATAAATGGTATCCCCGATTTTTTGCCAACGCCCGAAAAAATGATAAAAGAAATGGAAGAACTTGAGAGAGAAAAGGGGAAATATTTAGAAGCTAGGAAACCAGCACAAAATTCGCTCAATAATTCAGTAAATCATGTTTCTTATATTCAAGAAAGACTAGAGGAAGAAGGTATATCATTTCAGCCTTCTTATGGTGTAGGCAAGGACGGGAAGCCTGTTACCGACGAACAAAGAACCAAAGAATATAAAACCTCTCTCGAAAAAGTTGAAGCCAGACAAAAAACAGCTGTGGAGGAGGCCGGAAAGCACCAAGAAGAATTAAATGGTATTTTGAAAGAGCGTGTTATTGTTCAAAAAGGAATTTTACGACTTGAAACGGAAGAAGCGAGAAATGAACAAGCTCGAAAGAAAGAATCTAGAGTTGGGGAAAAGGAATGGAAAAATGATGATAAAAAAGAAGAGCAAAAAGCAGAAAAGAAACTCGAACGGGAGAGAAAACAGGAGCTTAAAAGGCTTCAACAGGAACAGAAGCGGGAAACTGACAAGGCTATTAAAACTTTTGTGGAAGGTTTTACCATCAACGCCGGCAAGAGCGCTACTCCACATCAAGCTTCTTTAGTCCACAAGGCTATTGACGGCATTAGAAAAGATATAGAACGCGCCGCGGCTGATGGATTCATTGACCCTGTAGAAATGCGAGAGATAGGCAAGCTTTATGCCGCTAAGCTCGAAGAATTGGGAGTTGCGTCAAGACGAGCCATTGAAGGGCTTGGTAATCAATTAAATAGTAAACTCGGTGGGATTAATGCAGAAATCAAAGCTATTAAAAAGTGGGCCAACACCACGGAGAGGCAAAAACGCCCTGGTGGTGCGGTGAATGTACCTTTCCGCTGATAGTTTTTCCCTTTAGTATTTTCTTTTTCATGGTATGGTCGTCTTATGGGTACAGTCATTATTTTAATTGGTGTTATTTTGCTTACCACCTTTGGAGTGTATTTAGCGCGGAAAACAGCAGTTGGTTTAAAGGATGAACAATCTTCTTCCTACGGAATAATAAAAAATGAGGAACGTCATTCCTTAAAATACTACGTTGCTTCACCAGAAGGAAAAACAGAAGGTCCTTTTCATCCAGAGACGTTAGAGGTTTTGGCTCGACGTAAGAGTATCACTTTTGAGACCCTTATATGCAGGGAGGGGGGAAATGAATGGATAAAGTATGGGGAGTTTCTTTCCTCCGCAACTCACGAAAAGTCAAATTCCTCTAAAATGAATATTTGTGCTGAATCAGAAAGAACCCGGAGAAACAACTATTCAGCAAGCGGAGTATCCGAAGCGTTCCGGTGGGTGGGTATCGTTTGCTTTGTACTGGCTATAATTATTCCTCTTATACTTTTGTCCTCAGGGAGCGACCAGAGCATTTTCGCTGCTTCCATTTTCCTTGTGCTTGCCCTATCTGGGCTGGGATGGATTGGAGTTGCTCATATTATTTCCCTCTTAGAACAGATTGCCGAGAATACGAGGAAGAAATGAGTTGTAGGATCATGAAATAGGTACCATGACTTTTACACATACTGGTTGCGGAAATGACACTAAGTGTTATTTTTTTTCTCATGGTAGATGCTGCCATCTTTAGTATAGATCGAAATTACCAGATTGAAAACCATAAAAAGATAAAATGATGAATAACGACGATCAAATAACTATCTTGCAAAGCCATTTTGATTCCATTGTCCGCACGGATTCGGAAGCGTCAGTAGAATTCTGGTACGCTCGCGATCTACAACCCTATTTGGGGTACAAAGAATGGCGTAACTTTGAAACTGCGATTGATAGAGCGAAACAATCATGCAAAACGTCTGGCTTTCAATGTTCCGATCATTTTGTTGAAGTCAACAAAATGATCGTCGTAGGGAAGGGCGGGCAACGGGAAGTGTTAGATTATAAACTCACCCGTTATGCCTGCTACCTCATTGCACAAAACGGCGATCCGTCCAAAAAGGAAATAGCTTTTGCGCAGTGCTATTTTGCGGTTCAAACAAGGCGGCAAGAATTGATTCAAGACCGTATGAACCTGCTGACGCGTCTTGAAGCAAGGGAAAAGCTCAAGGAATCCGAAAAACGGCTATCCCAAAATATTTATGAACGAGGGGTAGATGATGCAGGCTTTGGACGCATTAGGGCTAAAGGTGACCAGGCTCTTTTTGGAGGAAAAACAACAAGTCAGATGAAAAACCAGTTGGCAATGCCTCAGAATCGACCTTTGGCAGATTTCCTTCCTTCTGTAACCATTGCGGCAAAGAGTCTGGCTACTGAAATGACTAACTACAATGTAGAAGCAAATGATCTCCAAGGAGAACCAAACATTACACGTGAACACATACAAAACAACAAGGGAGTTCGTGAAATGTTGGTGGGACGTGGAATCCATCCAGAGAAACTCCCCCCTGAAGAAGATATCAAGAAGTTGGAAAGACGTGTCAAATCAGATGAAAAGCGAATAGAACAATCATCCAGGCTATCCATAGAAAAAAAGAATTGTTCCCGGACAAAGACGAAATCGGAAAATCATGAATCAAAATGAAATAAAACGTCTTGCCCGTCCTTACGCAAGGCTTATCAGATGGAACGACGAGGATGAATGCTTTGTTGGTTCCCTGCCTGAATTGGATGGAGATTGTCAACGCTGATTAAATGGGAAAGTGGTCAGCGGCGGCCCAGTGGTTCTTCTGCTCGCCTTCTGGAGCTTGTCAGCAAGCATTCCGAACTTCTCCAAGCCTGATAAATCTGGCATGCCGCTTCCATACAAAAAGAAATACGAGAAACGATAAGAAACGGGCATAAATCTTCACGTTTGAAATTCTCTGTGGCGTAATATTGGCGTAATAATAAAAATGTAATATTATAATAATAAATATATTATGCGTATTTATTAGTTCTCTGTTAATCACTAGGTCGTTGGTTCGAGCCCAACCGGGGGAGCCACTAATTTTCTAAGCCCTGTAATTTTAATGGATTACAGGGCTTCTTTTTTGTCTGTTTTGAGGCTGGAAAGGTGAAAAACCGCGGAAAAACAACCATAAGTGCTGACTAAATGTCATTTTTTGATTCCGTTCTGGCATGAAATTGGCGTTTCGGGGAAAATCATAAAACGCCTAAAGTCTAATCTGGCGGCATGCTTAAGGCGTGTACCGGCTATTCATGTTTGGACAGCATCCCGGATTGCAAAAAGGGAAACACGGTTGTTTTTCCTTCAGGAGGGAAATGATGGATGTATCGTCTGCCTGGAAGATGCGGTTCCGGAAAGAGTATTGGGGGAAAGATGTTGGAACCGGAAAATGGCTCTGAGCCGTACATTTTTTCGTTCACCTAATTTTAAGCAAGTTATGATTTTTGTGTCTCCGATTTTGAAACCGTGCATTCCAACGCAGCGTCTTGAATGCTGCGCATAGCGCGGATGTTGCGGAGAAGGAAAGGAGGTCATGGCGCAATGCATAAGGCATTTCTGGAATGGTGTTGCTCGCTAAAAAGCGCAGGTATTTTGAGAAGGAGGGTGATGACAATAAAATTACTGAAATAATTGCAGTAAAAACATTGACCCGCCGCAATAATTCAGTAGGTTGGTATTGTTGACGGAAAATAACGGACGATAAGCTGCTGCGCATTTGAAAACATGAAAAAACATGATGTTGCTTATTTATGCAGAAATGAAGGCGTTGCAACCCTGTTTGAAAGAACAGGGGATATCCCTATGAGCTGCAAGCTGCAAGAGTGGTTTCAGGGAAGATGCATGGCTTCCGGCGATCATATCCGGGCCGACGTGTTCCCGTCCGGCAGGGGGCTGGCGGCGGATGGCGAAAGACAGGCTTTGGAAAAGTTGTGAAAACATATCTGGATAAAAATGTTTATGAGGCGGCTTTAGAACGCATAGCCTATTGTTTCCAAGAGTTTGACAACGTCCTGGTGTCTTTTTCGGGCGGCAAGGACAGCGGCGTCATGCTTAATCTCTGCTATCGTTACGCCGCCGAACAGGGCCTTCTGGACAAGCTGTCCATGTATCACCTTGATTATGAGGCCCAATATCAAATGACGACCGAGTATGTCACCAGAACATTTCTGGAGCAATTCCCCGGCATTCGTAAGATGTGGTACTGTGTGCCGATCAGGGCCCAGTCCGCATGCTCCCTGGGGGAACCTTACTGGACGCCGTGGAGCGCCGCCCAGAAAAAACTGTGGGTGCGACCCATGCCGGAAAATCCCTATGTAATCAATGAAAAGAATCTGGACGTCCCGTTCCGGCACGGTATGGTGGACTATGAATTCCAGGATAAGCTTTCACGCCATTTTGCCAAAAAACACGGAAGTACTGCCGTCATGGTAGGGCTGCGGGCGGATGAAAGCCTCAACAGATACGCCGCCGTTGCCCGCGGCAATAAAAGGACGTCTTATGAGGGAAGGAAGTGGATTACACGGGCTGATGCCGTGACCGTCAGCGCCTACCCTCTTTATGACTGGCGCGTCAGTGACGTCTGGACGGCCAACGCCCGTTTTGGTTTTGACTATAACCGCCTTTACGATCTCCTGTACCAGGCAGGCCTTACGATCGGGCAAATGCGGGTGGCAAGCCCGTTTAATGACTGCGCCCAGGAAAGCCTGAAGCTTTACAAAGTTATTGATCCTGCCAACTGGGCGCGCATGGTCGGGCGCGTCAACGGCGTCAACTTCACAGGTTTGTACGGAGGTACGACGGCCATGGGCTGGAAAACCATCAAACTGCCGCCCGGCCATACCTGGAAGTCCTATTATGAATTCCTGCTTTCCACAATGAACGAGAAAACGGCGGAACACTACAACAACATTTTGGAGAGGTCTAAAAAGTACTGGATGAAAGGGGGCACCGTCGATCCCGGAACTGCCGATGAAGTGCTGGCCGCCTATCCTCTGGCGACCGTGACGGGAAAGTCGGGCCGTTACGTCGACCGCGACGTCATTCAGTTTATGGGCTATCCCGACGACATGCCGGTCAGCAATTTCCGGCAGGTGCCTTCCTACAAGCGCATGTGCATCTGCATCATGAAGAATGATTACTTTTGCAAGTACGCCGGGTTCGGTCCAACCAAGGGAGCGATTGCCCGGCGCCGGGCCGCCGTCAATAAATACCGCAATATTTTATGAAAACCTCCTATCAATCCCCCGTTTACAAAATCCGGCGCGTTCCCCTGGACCAGATACGTTCCAATGCCTATAACCCGAACAGCGTAGCTCCCCCCGAAATGAAGTTGCTCTACCAGAGCATCAAGGAGGACGGTTATACGATGCCTATCGTTTGTTATAAGCTGGAGGACGGGACCTATGAAATCGTGGACGGGTTCCACCGCTGCCAGATCATGAAGACTTACCGCGATATTTACGAACGGGAGGGTGGCATGATGCCGGTGGCCGTAATCGACAAGCCTCTTGGAAACCGCATGGCTTCCACCATCAGGCACAACCGTGCCCGGGGATCTCATAATATCGCCCTCATGACCAATATTATCCAGGAGTTGACGGAGGCAGGCATGTCGGATGCGTGGATACTCAAAAATCTGGGGATGGATGCGGAAGAATTGTTGCGCCTCAAGCAGCTCAGCGGGATTGCCTCCCTGTTCCGGGACGAGGAATTCAGCCGGGCATGGGAATCGAAATAATATCAACCCGGAATCCATGAATAAATATGTCGCTCAACTGCTGGAAGTCATTCAGAAGAAAACAGGCTGTGACACGAGCGGCGCCGTGCGCTGGCTGGCGAATCAGGCCGGGGTGTCGGAAAGAACGGCATGGTACTGGAAACAGCAGGAGAAACTGAGAAAGGCAACGGAAAAGAACCTCGGCAGAATAGCCGAAGAATTGAAAAAATGAGTGAAATGTCTCACGCCATGCCATTGAATGTTGCAGGGCGCCCGGTTTTTCTTGTTTAATGTGCAATCTTTTTAAATGGCGGCATGGGTTAGATTGCCGGGGTACGCCGGCGGGATGTTCTTCCGCTCCCGGCACGGCAGCGAACAAAGATGTTCCGGAGCGGGGCAATGATACAGCCTGTTTACCGTTGTTCCGGACAGGTTGGAATAGGTTCGGGAATTGTGTTCCTTCATGCCGGAAAACATGATGGCCTGTTCCAGAACAGGCTGTCCACAGATGACCGTATTCATCTGTTTCCGGCCGTGTGAACAGTGCGGGAACGGTTTCTCTAAAGAGTAGTTGCATCCTGATATTTTTTGGATTATATCATTTTTCATGAAATGGCTTTTGATTTTCCTGATAAGTCCCTGCATGGCTTTTGCTGAAAGTATCAGGGGAGTCGTGATTAACGTGATTGACGGCGACACGGTCATCCTTCTGGAAAGGACGCCTGAACAAATGCGTACGCACCGGATACAGCTTGAGGGAATTGATGCGCCGGAAAGGGAGCAGGACGGGTATGAAGGCGCCAAGGAATACCTGGAAAAGCTGATTTGGGGAGAGGCGGTTACAGTCCGGTATACCGAGAGTGACAGGTACGGCCGTATTTTAGGGGAAATATGGCATGGGAAAATGCTCGTCAACGAAGAGATGGTGAAGGAAGGATGGGCGTGGATTTATAAAAATTTTTCCGCCAGCCGGAAACTCGTTTCTCTTGAAAGGGATGCCAGAAAGGCCCAAAAAGGCATCTGGTCTGAGCTGAATCCCATATCTCCGTGGGAATGGAGAGCAGCAAAAAGAAAGGAAAAATCTAAGGGGAAAAATACTGGGGAGATCCCTTATTAAATCGTTTTCCGGGAAAATACCCCGTTCGTGCTGCTGGAGAGGGGATTTTCAATAAGCAGGAAAAACGGATACTTTTAACGGCGGGCGCGGTTCAGGAGCATTTCCGTTGTGGCCTGCCCGCCTGCTCCGGTTCAAAGATGGCGGGCAGCGGAGTGTTTGCCCTGGAGCCTTGCCAGGGCCATGTTTCAGGGTTGGCGCGGTAAGGCAGGAGATAGTCCACAGCTTTTTGAATGGAGGCCCCGGCGGGTGTTTTCCGGTAACGGTAGTTCTTGTCGCCCATGCGTTCTGCAAGATGCACCAGGTATCCCCATGCCTGAAGAGTGTAAACGCTGTATTGCCAGGGTTCCGCCCGTTTGAGTTCTTCGGGCTGGGATCCGTCGGGAGCGATGTGGCGGTCCAGGTTGGCGAAGGCTTCTGCCAGCCATTGGGCCGCTTCATGGCTGCGGCCCAGGAAGGATGCCAAATGGGCGCATTGCGCCACATAAAACAGATAATGGTTGTTGCTGCGCGTGTGTGCATGCCTGCCCTGCCTGCTGGTAGTCAGCCATGTGTAATACTGGTTCAGCCATGCGTCCACCTGCTTCCATTCCTCTGCCGTTAGGGCATTGGAGCATTTCAACGCCGTCAAAGCTTCCAGGAATTCGGGCATGCGGTAAAGGTCGATGATGCCTCCTCCGTCTCCTTCCGTCCGGTGTCCGGGGCGAATTTGGGCATATTTCAGATGGGGCTGCATGCGGGTTGCCGGAGCAATGAACCAGGCTTTCAGCCATTGCCCGGTCCTGGAGGCGGCCTGCGGATCCCTGTCGAGTTCATACTGCCGTCCCAGGCTGCAGACCGTGCTGATGAAAGCGGCCATCCTGCCGCTGTCGTCCATGCTGCGGAGCCGTTTGTTCTTTTTGCCGTCAATGGGTTTGTAAGGACCGTCCGGATTGGCGGGGTCCGGCCAGTAATAAAGGGCATAGCTGACATATTCATTGGCCTGCGCTTTTTCTCCGAACAGGCTTTTTTTCTCTCCAAGGGTGATGACGGGTGCGTTCAGAGGACTGCCATGCACCATGGAAAAGAGAAGCGCCGTGAAAGGGAAAAAGATGAACTAAAACCTCCAAAATGCCATTACCCTATTCAAGCAGGAACCTTTTGCCGGGACAACCGGGAAATGGAGCAATGCCCTGATTTCCTTGCAGAGCCGTTTCCGGCCGCTTTCCCGGTCATCCGGGGGTGTGGCGCTGCGGAAAGGGATTCCGGAAAGTCAGTCCGGCCCTTTTCCCGGATTGCGGGTTTCCGCATCAGGCCAGATGCATGCCGCCGGTAACGCCAAAGACCTCCGCAGTAATGAAGCTGGATTCCTGGGAGGCGAGAAAGACGTATAGTCCGGAGAGTTCCACAGGTTGCCCTGCCCTTTTGAGAGGCGTTTTCCGTCCGAATTCCGGCAGGTCCTTCTGCAGCTGGCCTCCGGTTACTTGCAGGGCTGTCCAGATGGGGCCGGGAGCCACCACGTTGACCCGGATGCCTTTGGGGGCAACCTGCTTGGCCAGGGAGCGGCTGAACGCAATGATGGCCGCTTTTGTGGAAGCATAGTCCACCAGGTTCTTGCCGGGCTGGTAGGCCTGAATGGAGGAGCAGGTAATGATGCTCGTCCCCGGCTTGAGATGCGGAAGGGCTTCCTTGGCAATCCAGAACAGGGAGAACACGTTTACTTCAAATGTCTTGGTTAATTGTTCCGTGGTAATGTCCCGGATATCTTCCACCGCCACTTGTTTACCGGCTACCAGGGCCATGATGTCCAGTCCGCCAAGTTTTTCCAAGGCATCCCTGACGAGTTTTTTACAAAAGACTTCATCGCTGAGGTCCCCCGGCAGCAGGACGGCCTTCCGGCCCTCTTTTCTGATGAGTTCCGCCACTTCTTCGGCATCGCTTTGTTCTTCAGGAAGGTAGTTCAAGGCTACGTCGGCTCCTTCGCGTGCGTAGGCAATAGCCGCCGCCCGGCCTATTCCCGAGTCTCCCCCTGTGACCAGGGCTTTTCGTCCACGGAGCCTGTTGCAGCCATGGTAGCTTTGTTCCCCGGAATCCGGCACGGGCTTCATTCCGGATTGCAGTCCGGGGGCTTTCTGCTGCTGCTTTTCATATCTTTCCTGTTGGAATTCACCGCGCGGGTCCTGTATTTCGTTAGTACCTTCTGTGCTCATTTTTTCGTCAGTCATATTTTGATGCGGAGTTGACGGAAGGGGAAAAGCGCTGCCATGCGGGAAATAGCCGGCAGCATTCCCTTTTCCGGCATTCTTCATTCCTATCGTGATGACCAGGCTTCGGACGGCCTGTTCAGGGAAAGACATGTTTTTATTTCAATATGCCATTGATATTTATTTATATAGGAATTTTCTAAATGTTGTTTTTATTGGCCGGAGAAAGTTATTTGATTTTCAGATTTCCTGAATTTCCCCAATCCACTTTAGGGGAAAAACATCCTTGGGATGATTGATGATTTTAGAATAATTTAATTTCTTCTTCTGTTTTACCACCGTTTTTGATGCCGTCCGTAAGTGAAATATCCGGCTGTATCCGCCAGGAGCGTCGGAAGGGTGGGAATGTCTTTCATTTCTACGGGGGTGCCAACCGAAGGCGCCGCAGAAAGCCGGTATCTGGATGGTGTCAGCCCGTCCCCAAACGGCTAAGACCGGGGAACGAAGGGAAAAGATATTTCTTTCCTTCCTGTTTACAGGCGGAAAAAAAGAAATGAAAGAAAACGGAATCAGCTTTCTTCCTGTTCCAGTTTCGCTTTCCTGGCCAGGATTTTTTTCATGACGGCACGGCGATCTCCTTCCGGTATTTCCACGGGGTTGCCGCGATAGTCGCTGGTCATGGCGGCCAGGGCCCCTCCTACGTGGCGCATGTTGAAAATCGGCAGTTTCCAGGTGGAAGGCTTTTCCGGATCGGGTACGTAGGCAAAGTCGGAAGCGGGATGTGCCTCCCCGTCCACTTTTTTTGTTTTGGATTCATGGTTGCGGTCCATGAGTAATGGACAACCGCCTTTACCGGCCATGGTGGAAAAGCTCCGGGATAAGACACGGAAATCCGCCTGCCCAACTTAATCAATATGGGAAAGCAGTTTATTCCGGGCTGTTTTCTTTTTTCCGCAGAGCGTGCCGGCGCCGCCCGTTTTCCGCTTCCGCGTTTTACCCTTTACAAGAGGGCTGTGATAGATAAGCATGTCCTTATTAATTTATAATTATTCTTATTTATGGAAAATACATATCGTCATGCCCAGCTTCCGGAAGGGCGCGTTCCCGCCCTGCGCGTGGAACCAATGCCTGCGGATACCAATCAGAGCGGGGAAGTATTCGGCGGCTGGGTGATGAGCCAGGTGGACCTTGCAGGAGCCAATACCGCCATGCGCTATGCATTGAGCCGCTATATTGTGACGCGTGCGGTGAGCAGCCTGACGTTTGAAGCTCCTGTGCTGGTGGGCGATGTAGTGTCCTTTTATACGGATATTATCAAGGTGGGCCGCACCTCCGTCACCGTGAAGGTGGAGGTGTATGCGGAACGTCTGACGAAGCTTTGCAATAACATTGCCAAAATTACAGAGGCGGAGCTGGTTTATGTAGCCCTGGGGGAGGATAAGAAACCGATTACCCTGGAAGAGTCCCGCGCCCGGTTTGCGCAGTGCTGTTCTCTTGAGACGGGAGATTCCTCTTCCTGTTCCTGAACAGGGGCGGGAATTTTCTTCTTCAAGCTGCTTTTCTCCGTTTGCGGGTGATTCCCTTGTCTTTGTCCACCAGGGCGAAGATGAAGGAACTGGCCGCGGCAATGGCGCCGATGGTGGCGAAAGTGGCATGAAAGGCGGTTTCCACAGCCTTTCCGGAGGTAGCCGAATGGCCGCCGAAGCTGTCCAGCAGCAGGGAGGCCGCGGCAATACTGACAGCAATGGAGAGCTGCATGATCGTGGAAAGCAGGGAGTTTCCGCTGCTGGCGTCTGCATTGGGGAGGTCAATCAGCGTCAGGGTGTTCATGCAGGTGAACTGAATGGAGTTGGCCCCGCCCAGCAACGCGAGCATGCCCAGGAGAATAAGTTCATGGGTTCCGGGGCCTACAAAGCGGAAGGAGGCCAGCAGCGATCCTATGGTGAAGGTATTGACGACCATGATGTTCCGGTAACCAAATTTCCCGAGCAGACGCGGCGCAACCGTTTTTGCCAGCAGATTGCTCAGGGCCAGCGGAATCAGGGACATGCCGGACTGAAGAGCGGAATAACCAAGCACCACCTGGAAGAAAAGCGGCATCAGGTACGGCAGGCAGCTTCCGCCCAGGCGGCAGACGATGTTGCCGGCGATTCCGATGGCAAAGTTTCTGATGCGGAACAGGGCCGGGCTGAAGATGGGGGCTTTTGAACGGACCGCCAGCAACCAGTACAGAAGTTGAAGAATGCCTCCGGCAGACGTGAGGATGACCATGCGCGGCTTATCGGTTATGCCTCCTGCGGAAGAGAGGCCCATCGTAGCCAGGACGGCGGAGGAGGAGAAAAGGAAGAAACCCGGCCAGTCGAATTTCTGTTCCCGGACCGCTTTCAGGTCCGGCATCAGCTTCCAGGTGGCCCACAGGCCCGCCATGCCTACCGGGATGTTGATCAGGAATATCCAGTGCCAGGAAGCGTACTGTACGATGATACCGCCCAGCACCGGCCCCAGAAGGGGGCCCAGCAGCGCCGGAATCGTTACAATGTTCAGGACATTGACGAACATGGAGCGGGGATAGGAGCGCAGGATGACAAGGCGCCCGACGGGCATCAGGAAGGCGCCGCCTATTCCCTGGATGACGCGGCATACCGTCATCATGGTAACGGAGGCGGAAAGGGCGCACAGCAGGGAGCCCACGGAAAAAACGGAGATGGCCAGCAGGAAAGTACGGCGGGAACCCAGTTTGTCGGATATCCATCCGGAGGCCGGTATCAGGACGCAGACGGTGAGCATGTAGGCCGTTATCAGGGAGTGGAGCTGCAGCGGATGGCTGTTGAAGCTGCGGGCAATGGTGGGAATGGCCGTGTTCAGGATGGTGGCATCCAGCATCTGCATAAAGAATGCCGATGCCACAAGAAAGGGCAGGTAGCGCAGAGCTTTGGAGGATGTCGGCAGTTTTTCCATGAAAGACCGCCGACAGTATCCGGACTGGCCCCGCCCGGGGCAAGGCAGATGTTTGTTCCGCTTTACGCCCCGGGTTCCGGAGGACGCCGCTTCAGCACGCGTTTGGAAAGCCATGCGCGCACGGGCTCGTCATAAAGCTTCAGGCACCCGTAGGCTACGGCAATGCAGAGGAATAAGACGCCTGCCGCTACGGGGAGCGCACGGGAAAGAGGGACTTCCGCATCGTGAACCCAGGCCAGGTAGAGATATACGATGGGATAGTGGGTGATATAAAGGGGATAGGAGATGTTTCCCAAAAACCGGCTGGCTCTGGAAGAGATGTCTCCAGGGATGTCACTGGCTCCGAGGAAGACTATCACGGGAAAGATGACAATGATGCAGAAGGCGTCATACAGGCCGTTCAGGCGGAAATGTTCCGCGCCTCCTACATGGGGCGCCGCCAGGGTTCCCGCCAGAAGCAGGCTGCACCACCAGAAACCATGCCTGATCCGTCCAGGTTTGCACAGGCGGAACAGGAGCAGACCGCCGAAGAAAGGGAACATGAGCCGTGTAAGCCCCACACGGCACTGTTCCGCATCCAGAGTCCAGCCGCCGATGTTGTTGCCCTGCGTGTAGCACTGGTGAATGAGGGCGCAGCCCGCCAGAAAGACCAGGACCGCCAGCCATCTGCTGGTAAATTTTCTGATGAGCATGGCATAAAGGATATTGGCGACGTATTCGAAGAAGAGGGACCAGGCCGGACCGTTCAGCGGGTGCATTTCCGACCATCCGCGCACATCCAGGGAAACGGGAACGGGCAGCAGCGTGAATCCCACGGTCATGACCAGCAGCATTTTCCATACGGGAGTTTGCGCAAGGTTCGGGAAGATTTCAGACCCCTGGAAGTAAAAGAGGATTCCCCCCAGCAGCATCCCCATGACCACCATGGGTTGAAGGCGCACCAGCCGCCGCTTGCAGAAGTTCCACAGGTTCATTTTTTCCCAGCGGTCGTCATAGGCGTATCCGATGACGAAGCCGGACAGCATGAAGAAGAAGTCCACGGACAGGTAGCCGTGGTTGATGATCTGGTCCGTGTGGAACTGGAAGTCCCTGGCGCTGCCTTCAAACATGTGGAACAGGACCACCATGACGGCGGCCACTCCGCGGAGGCCGTCCAGAGCGGCGTAGTGCGGTTTGGGAGCCAGGACGGAGGCAGGGGCTGGAGTGCTCATAGTATATAATACGGCGGGAAGTGGCGGCGCTTGCATAAAAAAGCTGCCGCCTTTCCCCGAATTCCGCCTTCTGTCCGGCAGAAGGCGGATGAGAAAGTCCCGGATTTCCGTAGAGCGCCCGCCGGGCACGTTCAGCGTGACTGAAGCGAGACTCGGTTGATCAGAGGTTTGCTTTCCAGAAAGTCCCGGATGTTGTGCAGGGTGACTTCCGCAATATTGTGCAGGGCTTCTTTCGTGAAAAAGCCCTGGTGGGAAGTCAGGATGACGTTGTTGAAGGAAAGGAGACGGGCCAGAGTATCGTCATCAATAATCCTGTCGGATTTGTCTTCGTAGAAATATTCTCCCTCTTCTTCGTACACGTCCAGTCCGGCAGCTCCCACTTTTTTTGATTTCAGGCCGTCAATCAGCATTTCCGTGTTAATCAGCTTGCCGCGTCCCGTGTTGATGATCATCACTCCATCCTTCATTTTTCCAATGGAATCCGTATTAATCAGGTGTTCCGTTTCCGGAGTAAGGGGACAGTGCAGGGAGATGATATCGGACCGGGCGTACAGATCGTCCAGGGTGGTGTACGTAATGCCGGCTTCTTCCGCAAAGCGCTGGTCAGGGTGCAGGTCATAGGCCAGGATGTTCATCCCGAAGCCTTTGAGAATGCGGATGAGGATTCTGGCGATTTTTCCCGTTCCGATGATGCCGGCCGTTTTTCCATTCATGTCAAAGCCCATCAGGCCGTGAAGAGAAAAATTGCCGTCCTTGGTGCGCCAGTAGGCGCGGTGTATTTTGCGGTTCAGGGAAAGCATCAGGGCTACGGCATGTTCCGCCACCGCATAGGGAGAATATTGGGGCACCCGCACGACGGGCAGTTCCGCTTCTTCCGCAGCTTTCAGATCCACATTATTGAATCCGGCGCAACGCAGAGCCAGCAATTTGACGCCATTTCCCTTCAGGTTCCGTATTACTTCCCGGTTTGCCGTGTCATTGACGAAAATGCACGCTACGTCCGTACCGCGGGTCAGGGGCACGCTGTCCGGAGTGAGGTGCCCCTTGAAGTAACGGATGTCGTAATGGAATTCGCGTTCATTGACAGAATTGAAGGAATCCCGGTCGTAGGGCTTGGCGTCAAAGAACGCAATGCGGCAGGAATGGACGGTCATAGGAAAGGATAGTGAGGTTATTCCGCAGGCGTTTTTTTCTTTGCGCTTCCCTGGCCGGCGACGGCCGCCATGCGTTTGCGGATTTCTTCCGGATCCCCAAGAAAGTAGTCTTTTTCCAGGTTCAGGGAGTCGTCAAATTCAAATACATAGGGGGTGGCGGTAGGAAGATTCAGGGAAAGCAGCTGTTCGTCAGGAATGTTTTTCAAATACTTGATCATGCCCCGCAATGTGTTGCCGTGGGCTACGATCAGGATATTGTCCAGCGTCCGTAGAGAAGGGAGAACTGTTTCTTCCCAGTAGGGCATCATGCGGGCAATAGTTTCTTTCAGTGATTCCGTTCGCGGAAGTTCGCTGTCCGGCACTCCCTTGTAGCGGGGATCCCATTTGGGGTTGGCGGGATCGTCCTCCGCCAGGGGAGGAGGCGCCACGTCATAACTGCGCCTCCAGATCAGTACCTGTTCGTCTCCGTATTTTTGAGCCGTTTCACTTTTATTCAGGCCCTGGAGCATGCCGTAGTGCTTTTCATTCAACCTCCAGCTTTTGGAGACGGGCAGCCAGTCCTGGTCCAAACGGTCCAGCACGCAGTTGAGCGTTTTCACGGCCCTCTTGAGATAAGAGGTGTAGGCATGGTCAAAGGCCATTCCCCTGTCTTTCAGAAGGTCGCCCGCGTGGTTGGCTTCCTGTATTCCCAATTCCGTCAGATCCACGTCTGTCCATCCGGTGAATCTGTTTTCGCGGTTCCACGTGCTTTCTCCATGGCGAAGAAGAACAATTGTTTTCATATTGATCAATTTAGACAGGCGTCCTCCGGTTTTCATACAAAGGGATGAAGATATATGACATGATCACATTCCACGGAACGGAAGGCCTCCGTTCCGTCCGGCCCCGTCAGATTTCTGGCGGAGGGGAAGGTTATTCCGAAGATTCGGAGAAGAGAGAAAAAAATTGTTATTGGCAACCGTCTTCAAATGAATTAACTGTTCAACATGATGAAGCAATATGGTTTCAGTTGGTCTGCCGCACTGATGGCCGTCGGAGTGGGAGCATTGGCATGGGCTGGCCCTGAGGCTGTCCAGAATGTACAGAAACCCGCTCTTTCCGGAGGAACCCCCGTTGTGTTCGGGTTCGGCGGGGAAGGGAACCAGGAGTTCATGCTGAACGGGAAACCTTTCCAGATCCGCGGCGCGGAGATGCATCCCCAGCGCATTCCCCGGGAATACTGGAGGCACCGCATCAGGACCGCCAAGGCTATGGGGTTGAATACTATTGCATTTTACGTGTTCTGGAATGACCATGAGCAGCCGGACGGCAGCTTTGACTTTAAGACGGGCAATCGGGATCTGGAAGGGTTCCTCAAGTTATGCCAGGAGGAAGGCATGTGGGTTTTATTCCGCCCCGGCCCCTATGCATGCGGGGAATGGGACCTGGGTGGGCTGCCTCATTATTTGCTGAAGGATCCCAAGGCCAAGTTGAGAACTACGGAAGACGCCAAATTCATGAAGGCGCAGACGCGTTATCTGGAGGCCGTGGCTCGTGTGGCGGAGCCTTTTTTAGCCAAAAACGGGGGGCCCATTCTGATGACCCAGCTTGAAAACGAATACGGGAGCTACCAGCGTAAAGACCGCAAGTATATGGAATGGCTGAAGGCGTTCTGGAGCAGGAAGGGTTTTGGCCCCTTTTACACCTCCGACGGCGCGGGAGAACATTTTCTGAAAGGCGTGGTGCTTCCAGGCGTGGCTGTAGGGCTGGATCCGGGGCTGAATGACGGCCATTGGGCAGTGGCTAATAAATGCAATCCGGGAGTTCCCGTTTTTTCCTCGGAAACGTATCCGGGCTGGCTGCGGCACTGGGGGGAGGGGAATTGGGCTCCCACTCCTGGAGTGGTCAACCACGTCCGCTGGTTTATGGACAAGGGGCGTTCCTTCAGCTTGTTCGTTTTCCACGGAGGCACCAATTTCGGATTCTCGGCCGGAGCCAACAACGGAGGGCCGGGAAAATACCAGCCGGACCTGACGAGTTATGATTACGGTTCTCCCGTGGATGAGCAGGGGCGGATGAATGAATATTATGCCCAGATGAGGGAAATCATTTTAAAAAAGTTGCCTCCCGAAGCTGCTGTGCCGGAACCTCCCGCAGACATTCCGGCCATGGAAATTCCGGAGTTCACGCCCGCAGTGCATGCCGGCCTTTGGGAGAACCTGCCCAAGCCTTTCCGGTCCAAGTTCCCGCAGCCTCCCTATTTTGAACAATGGAACCAGAACCAGGGTATTGCCGTTTACAGAACGGCCGTTCCGTCAGGACCGCCTGAAACGCTGGAATTTACCAATGTCAATGACTATGCCCAGGTGTATCTGGATGGAGAGCTGGTCGGCACGCTGGATCGGCGGCTGGGGCAGAAGAGTGTGAAACTGCCGGAGCGCAGGAAGCCGGGGACGCTGGAAGTTCTGGTAGAGGCCATGGGACATATTAATTTTCATATCAGCATGGAGAGTGACCGCAAGGGGGTTTACGGTCCTGTGAAGCTGGGAACGCGGGAGTTAAAGAACTGGACGGTGAGGGCGTTTCCCCTGAAAGCTGATTCCATTGTGCGGGCTCCCAAAGGAAAGGGGCCTTCCCAGAAACGGGAAGGGGCGCATTTCCGGGCCGTTGTAAATATTGAAGAGCCTCAGGACACGTTTCTGGATATGTCCCGCTATGTCAAGGGGTATGTATGGGTGAACGGAATCAACGTGGGGCGCTATTGGAATGTGGGACCTCAGTTAAGGCTGTATGTTCCGGCCCCATTCCTGAAAAAAGGGGAGAATGTGATTGATATTCTGGACCTGCACGAAAAGGAGCCCAAGCCTGTCCGCGGCATGAAGGAACGCAACAAGGAACCCGGAAAGATAAATACCAAAAACCTGGACAACCAGTGGTAATGCTGGTGGACTTCATTTCCCCGGTTTTGGAGAAATGTTTTTCTCTTGAACTAAAGCAGGAGGGAAAACCGAGTTCTGAAAGTCACTTCCTCCAGGCCTGCCGTTTTTTTCGGAATTCTTCCTTGAACACCTTCCAGTCTGTAGCCCTGACCAATTTCGCGAGGTTGGAGTAGTAGGATCGGTGGTGTCCAAAACGCTCATCCATCAATTCCTCAAGCGCCTGTTCCGGTGCCCATCCCTGAATGACGATGCGGTAGGCGGCGCAGACAATGCCGGTGCGGTCAGAACCGTGCCAGCA
>ERZ825159.1675-NODE-1675-length-20377-cov-3.189942_pt1 | contig 20377 bp, 14 predicted proteins | sample MGYA00519932_ERZ825159 | MGnify/ENA primary metagenome ERZ825159 (study PRJEB31778, sample SAMEA3449191) | human gut metagenome | biome: human gut; feature: human-associated habitat; material: faeces | place: United Kingdom | collected 2010/2012 ...
GTTTTACGGTTTACAATTTACGATTGAAATAACTCTTGCTTGTCAATTTTCAACTCTCAGAACATCGGCGGATAGAAGGCTTCTTTGAGATGCTCTATCCTGAATGCACCCGGTTCGCCTACAGCCGTTATGATGTCGAAGCGGACGGGTGCATCCAAGCAGAAGTGCTTGATATAGGCATCGGCCGCTACGACAATACGTCGTATTTTCTGCCAGTTCACGGCATTCTGCGGCTCGATGTAGTCCGTATTGCTACGGGTTTTCACTTCCACAATAATCAGTTCCTTATCTTTGTCGGCTACAATATCCAGCTCAAGGTGATTCTTCCGCCAGTTACGGTCACGTATGGTGTAACCGTTCTGTTCCAAGTATTTGGCAGCGGCGTCTTCACCGGCTTTTCCAAGAATATTGTGTATTGCCATTATTCCGGCAACTTAATCATGCCTTCATGTCCTCGTCGGTAGATGGCAGGGACCTTCAAGGCTTTGCCTCTCATCAGGGTTTCTGCACTGCGTGTTGTGGGTACCGGAGCCTGACCGGTGATTTCCTGGATGGCACGGGCATATAGGAACTCTTTATCCGAACCATAGTCTCTGTATATGTAATATCCGTCTCCTCTGCCGTAAGGGTCGTTTTCATCTATTTCGATGTCAGGTGTGAACCCATTTTCATAATCTCCAACACCTTTGGCATTATAGATCTGGAAGGTAATGGGAACTACTTCGTAGACATTATTTCTTATGGTATATTCTACTGGTTCCATACCTACATTCTTACCGGTAGTTCTTTTACCTATAAGTGTTACTTCTACATCTATTCCCTTTAGAGAATTGATGACAAGTTCACTGGCTGATGCTGTTCCGCTACCTACGATACAATAGACGTGCTGAAGGTTTAAGGCACCTGCTGATAGAGATGTAGCCAGATTCTCATAGTTGGAATATGCAAACAATTCTTCCTCACGTTTATCGTTGCGTTTTTTCATTCTTTCTTTATTCCCGGCTCCCCAGTTCTGGCTCATGAAACTGGAACAGGCCACATAGAAGGCAAACATAACATTGTAAATCAGATTGTCTGCATTCGCAGCTGCAGCATTTCCGGAAACCATGATCGCATCAAAGGAGTTGACTCCGGATTGAACAAAAAGGTTTGCAATCGCGAAAATCGCATTCTGAAGACCGGATGGAACACCGAGATAAAGAACTCCTTTTCCATAAATGTTATGATAACCCAGATTGCGCAGACGAACTTTACATTCATCATCGCGTCGCATCAGATGGATCAGGATCAATCCTCCTGAAACGTACTGTGCGATTGCACTGGCAGTAGCAACTCCGACAGCAGCCATATGGAATACGATAACAAAGATCAGATTCAATAGGACATTAAGTATTCCGGCAAATGCAAGGTAATACATCGGACGCTTTGTATCCCCACGGGCGCTTAAGACACCGTTGCCGAAATTATAAACTGCCGTGGCAGGCATGCCAAGTGCAAAAACTTTCATGTAGAGAACAGCCTGATCGAGCAGTTCGGGCTTTGTATTCATCATGGAAAGCATTGGTCCTGCAAAAAGCAGACAGATCAGACAGACAAAAATACCTGCCGCTGCACAGATAATGAGTGCAGAGTGAATGGTTTCTTTTGTAGCTTTCTTATCACCGGCACCGAGTTTATTGGCAACCTGGACGTTGACACCACTTCCGAGCCCGATCAGAAGTCCCGTGAACAGTGTGACAAGTGTAGTTGTCGAGCCGACAGAACCAAGTGCTTTGTAATCTGCAAAATGTCAACAGCGACATCACTTAAGTTGAACATCACTTCCAAAATCTGGGAAAACATAAGAGGAACACTGAAGAAAAACATGTTTTTCCAAAGAGATCCCTGAGTCATTTCAATTGTTCGATTTCGTCTTTTCGCTATTTCATTACTCATTCCCTAATACTCCTTTACCAGATAAAATAATGAAAGAAAACAGATAAAATCATAAAAAAAACATCACTTCCAAAAGAAAGCAATGAAAAATAACGTATTGTATTGTGCATTAATAAACCTTTTGGATGCCCCAAACATCCGTATCTGTTGTTACTGTTTTCTGGTTAAAATCCGATGATTCTTATATACAGTGTAGCATGAAAAGTGCGGGGAAACAACAGGAAAAACAATAATTTTTTTTCAATGATTCTTTTATTTTTTCAGATGAATTTAAGCCTTGAAAATAAATTTTTACGACAAAAAGATTAAAATAAATCAAGAAAAAGATTAAAATAGACTCTTGATTTCTGATTTCAGAGGACTATAATGTCAGAGTAAACAAAATACAGTTCACCAAAATTCGTTGATGAGAACAAAACCGTATCCGTCATTATTTTCAGAGAGTCTGTGGCTGGTGTGAACAGACAATAACCGGGTAAGGATATCCTCTCTAAGAAGCGGGCTGAAAGCAGATGAACATGTTGCAAGTAAACCTCGCCGGGATCCACCGTTATATGGATAGCATATGTTGGTATGTGAAGTGTCGCAGAATTAATTTTTGCGGAATTAGGGTGGTAACGCGGATTATATTCGTCCCTTTTCAGATTGAGTTCTGGAAAGGGACTTTTTTCTTTGAATATATCTCAAGAAGAATACAAATTTTAGGTGAACAAGAATCCTAAGGAGGTATTGTAATGAAAGCATTACAAAAAGTCAGCAAATTTTTATCAGATTATACTTCAGTGGTTGTTATTGCCATTGCAGTAGTGACATTCTTTGTCCCGACAATGATGGGATGGGTTAACAACGCTTTGTTTGTCGATCCGGTATCCAATAAATTTACCTGTCAGTCTATTATTATCGGAGTGATCATGTTTAGTATGGGTCTGACATTAACAACAGAGGATTTTAAGATTCTGGCGCAGAGACCGTTTGACATCTGCATCGGAGCTATCGCCCAGTATCTGATTATGCCATTCCTTGCATTTGCACTGACAAAGGTATTGAATCTTCCGGATGGAATCGCTTTGGGACTGATTCTTGTCGGATGTTGTCCTGGTGGTGTGTCATCCAATATTATGTCTTATCTGTGTGGAGGAGACGTAGCATTTTCCGTAGGAATGACAACAGTTTCAACACTGCTCTCACCAGTTATGACACCACTTATGGTTTCACTGCTGGCAAGTGGTACACATATTTCAATCAAAGGATTACCTATGTTTGTATCCATTATTGAAACAGTTATCTTCCCGGTAGCAGTAGGATTCTTACTTAACTATCTGTTAGGAAAAAATAAAACATTCAAAGAACTTCAGAAAATTATGCCTGGTATTGCAGTACTTGGACTTGCATGCGTTGTCGGCGGTGTAGTATCTTCACAGGGAAGCAAATTCTTTGAGTCCGGTGTTGTAATCTTCGTAGCAGTATTTCTTCATAATGGACTTGGATATCTGCTTGGATACGGAGCTGGTAAACTCACAGGAATGAATACAGCGAAGAAGAGAACAATCTCGATCGAGGTAGGTATGCAGAATGCAGGACTTGCAACAAACCTTGCAACAACAACAGCACAGTTTGCATCCACACCGGAGTCAGCAATCATCTGTGCAGTATCTTGTACATGGCATTCTATTTCAGGAACACTCCTTGCAGGAATGTTTGCATATTATGATAAATTCAAAGAGGACAGAGAATCCAAGAGTGTGAATACAAAAGAAGAAGCAGTATGATGTAAGTGTCAAAAGTATAAATTGCGTTTGTGCTCGCACAAATAAGCAATTTATACTTATTGACACGCCGAACACCGAAAACGGAATAAAATGGTGTGAATACGCCATTTTATGGGAGTTTGAGGTGTTCGAGGATTGCGGGAATTGCATAGCAATGGAGCAATCCGGTTACATTAGTGAGTGGCAAAATTTACTTTTGACACTCACATCACCGTATAAGAAGAATGATTGATTTAGAGGATGGTTTGACACAACGAACAAGAAACGTTCGAATGTGAGAAAACCATCCTTTTTTCTGTGTTGCATGGTGAGGAAAATCATTTTATAATAAATAAGGCAAGGGATTCTATCTGAACATAAGAAAGTAATCAGAGTTCGGAATAAAAGAGAAATACAAGAGGGGAAATGTAAATGGAAGAAAAAGAAAATACAGAAAATGCGGAGATGGGAAAACGAAAACATTCTCATGATACAAAAATAGTAATAAAGTATTATTATGAAAGGATCCGACAGAACACGGGAAATTTTCTGAAATGGATGGGGCTTTCTGTTTTGACAGGTCTGGTTGTAGGCGGTGCGAGTGCAGTATTTGCAGGATGTATCAAGGCAGCAACGGAATACAGGGATACACATAATTGGATTTTTATGCTTTTGCCGGTTGCAGGAGTTCTGATTGTATTTATGTATGAGAAGATAGGAAGGCAGGATGGAGGAACGAATCAGGTACTTGCTACAATTAAATCAAAGGATGATGTTCCGTTTCTGTCAGCACCATTGATTTTTGTGTCAACATTATTGACGCATCTTACCGGCGGTTCGGCAGGAAGAGAAGGTGCGTCGATACAGTTTGGTGGAAGTATTGGAAATTGGCTTGGAAAACTGGCTCATTTAGATGAATTTGATCACCATGTGATGATTATGTGTGGAATGAGTGCAGCATTTGCAGCTGTGTTTGGAACACCGATGGCAGCAGCAGTTTTTGCGATGGAAGTTGTGAGCGTGGGGGTAATGTATTATGCAGCACTTCTTCCGTGCGTGATCGCATCTATTATTGCAGCAGAGTTTGCAACAGGAATGGGGATTGATCCGGAGACATTTCCGGTACATTCTATCCCGGGACTTACTGTGGAGACAGGACTTAAGATGGCACTGATCGCAGTGGGGTGTGGGATTTTAAGTATTCTATTCTGTATCTTGCTAAAAACAGTGGGGCAGTTGTATACAAAGTATCTGAAAAATCCGTATATTAGAATTGTTGTTGCAGCAGGAGTGATCATTCTGCTCACAATATGTCTGAATACAAAAGATTATATGGGAGCAGGTAGTGGATTGATTGCAAGAGCTATTGAAAAGGGTGAAGCAAGACCACTTGATTTTTTATGGAAAATGTTACTTACAGCACTTACGATGCGGGCAGGATATCGTGGTGGTGAGATTGTACCGGCATTCAGTATTGGTGCAACATTTGGATGTGTTGCCGGTGGAATACTTGGATTTTCACCGGAATTAGCAGCGGCAGCCAGCATGGTTGCACTTTTCTGCGGAGTGACGAACTGTCCGATTACGGCAATGCTGATTTCATTCGAACTGTTTGGATTTTCAGGAGCAGCATATTATCTGATCGCGATATCAATCAGCTATGCGGTTTCCGGATATTATAGTTTATATAAAGATCAGACGATTGTATATTCTAAATATAAAGCAAGATATATTAACCGTAAAACAAGATAGCAGAATATTGTATCAGAGAGATACGGACAGGATGACAAGAGCAATCAGTTATATAAGTATGCGAAAAGGAGAGGCGTTTTGTATAGCCTCTCCTTTTTAGGTGTGCCTTGCGGCGCATAACTTACTTATTGAGTGGTACTTCCACTTCCAGTGTCGCCACCAGTAGTGCTGCCGGAAGTATCACCTGTAGTTGTTCCGGTTGTTCCACCAGAGTCTCCGCCGGCAGTGGGGTCGGTTGTTGTTCCACCAGAGGAAGAATCCGGTGATGACGTTGTTCCGGAAGAATCGGTACCTGTAGCAGGTGTGGTTTCATCAGAACTCTCGGTATCATCTTCCTCAAAGTCTTCTGATGGCGCAACATAATGACCACTACAGCTCTTTGTCGGAGCATTGTCTTTTGAGAAATACTCTGTAATAGCAGGACAACTGCTTGCGGCAAGGAGTCCTGTCTCTGTACAAACCGTCTTTTCTTCGACAGAGGATGGAATTTCAAAGTCCTTGTACTCAAGGCCTTTTGTATCCTGGATACGTTCCATGATATTTCTCCAGAGTTTCTGATGCCAGTTCTGGCTTAATCTGTCCATTGTCTTATGCTCATCATATCCACCCCATACAGACGCTGTATAATAAGGCGTAAATGCTGAAATCCACAAGTCGCGGCTTTCCTGGCTGGTACCTGTTTTAGCGGCAACAGGCATGTTGCTCAGTCTTGCAGAACCACCGGTTCCACCGGCACCGTTGACAACGTCTTCCATTGCACTTGTCAGAAGATAAGCAGTGGAGTCTTTTAAGACTTCATGTGTCTCAGGGGTTGTGTTATCGAGAAGAACATTTCCTTCATGATCCAGAACCTGTGTGTAAAGAATCGGTTTCATGTAAGTTCCACCATTGGCAATTGCTGCATAGGCAGCTGTCATCTCGATATTATATACACCGTTTGTGATACCACCAAGAGCTTTCGCCTGTGAATATTTATCATCTTCAGTCAGTGTTGTAAATCCAAAATCAAGAAGATAATCATAACTTTCCGTTTCACCAACATAGTCAGTTAATGTCTTAACGGCAAGGACGTTCATAGAATGTTCGATTCCATAACGGACACGTGTCGGACCGATATATTTTTTATCCCAGTTGTTTACGGACTGTCCGTTTTTATATTCATATTCTTCATCATCAATTGTTGTTGCAAGAGTGATCTTTCCTTCGTTAAGTGCCGGTGCATAAGCAGCAAGAATCTTGAAACAGGATCCAGGCTGTCTTGCAGAATCTGTGGCACGGTTTAGAGAAAGACTGGATTTCTTTTCGCCGCGTCCACCGACGATGGCTTTCACCTGTCCGGTATACTGATCCATCACAACAACAGAAGCCTGCGGCTGAGGTGAGAGCTCAATTCTCTCATCAACAGTGTCTCCGTCAGCCTCATTGATATTGAGCGTTGATTTAAATGCATCAACTGCTTCCTGTGCAGCTTCTTCAGAACCGTAGAGAAGAGGAGTGTCATATCCCCATGCAGTCTGAATATAAGAAGCAAGTTGTTCTTTGCTGTAGTTCTCAGAAGAACCATCTGCCCTGTGGATAGTAAGTGCGTAATCAAGCCCATATTCTGTATCACCATTGAGATAATCCCCTACATTAGCAACTTCGTCATCACAGATGGCCTGAATATCAGCATCCTGTGTAACGTTGATCGTAAGGCCGCCGCTATAGAGCAGATTATATGCCTGTGTTTCTGTATAACTCTTCTCAGTTACAAGATCATCTACAACCTGATTTATGACAGCATCGATGAAATAAGTGTAAGGTTTGGATGCAGTTGTATTTGACGCTGTTTCGGAAATGCGGTCATATACATTATCAGCCATAGCCTCATCGTATTCATCCTTTGTGATAGAGCCTTGTTCCTTCATGTTTTTCAGTACTTTTTCCCGTCTTTTTGCATTATTCTCCGGGTTGCTAACAGGATTCAGATTCGACGGACTCTGAGTGATCGCTGCGATAACTGCACATTCAGAAAGAGTCAGGTCTTTTGCATCTTTATTAAAGTAACGCTGTGCGGCTGTCTGAACTCCGAGGCATCCCTGACCTAAATTGATTGTGTTCATGTATGCTTCAAGAATCTCTTCCTTACTCATCTCTTTTTCAATCTTTAGTGCAAGGTACTGTTCCTGGATTTTACGTTCAATTCGCTGATACTTACTCTCATTGATGAAATTAGGGAATACATTATTTTTGATCAGCTGCTGGGTTAATGTGCTGGCTCCTTCTGTGAAATGGAAGCCATGTGCAACACCATTGACACCGGCACGGATAATTCCCTGGATATCAATACCATTATGCTTGAAGAAACGTTCGTCCTCGATCGCAACAAAAGCTTTTCCCATGTATGGTGAAATCTCGTCATATTTCTTGTAAACACGGTTAGAATCAGAGTCTTTGAGTTGCTCAAGCAAAGTTCCATTGGAATCGACAATATTCGTTGTATAGCCCTGTGGCATAATGTCCTTTGCTGTGACTTCCGGTGTATTGTCAATCACTTTTTTTACATATATGCCAACTCCGGCTGCCCCAATGACGATCAAAAGCAGAAAACAAATAATGAGGGCTTTGAAAAAACGTACGCCGACTCGCTTCTTTTTCCTTTTCTTTTTAGAAGAAATTCGCTTTTTTCTTCTAGAAAGATTCGATTTTCCGTAATTCACGTATAATATCCTCCTTTATTGACTTCTATGATTATATCAAATTTACCGATGTAAATAAAGGTAAATTTGAAAAGTTCAAATTTTCCTGAAAATCTTAAGAAAAAATACAGTTTTATATAGAAAAGCATGGTATATTAGATAAAGAAATATTTTCAAATATAGCAAAAATAAAAAAAGGAATGGGAGACTGAAAAATGGAAATCTACCATACAATATATAAGGGCGGAGACGGAGAAATTGTTGAAAAGAAATCCAGATTTATTGCAGAAGTGCATCCGGTCACATCAGAAGAAGAAGCCATGGAGATTTTAGAGAAGACAAGAAAGCAGTACTGGGATGCGAGACATCATTGCTGGGCTTACATTATAGGAAGGAATCCGGCGGCAGAAAGAATGAGTGATGATGGAGAACCAGCAGGGACAGCAGGAAAGCCTATTCTGGAGGTGATCCGTGGGAGAGAACTGACGAATGTACTTGTAATTGTTACAAGATATTTTGGAGGTACGCTTCTTGGAACGGGGGGACTGGTCAGGGCTTATACGGCAGCAACGATCGAAGGATTGAAGAACAGTGAGAGCATTGCAAGGATTCATGGGGTGAAACTCGGAATTGAGACGAATTATACGGATTTGGGAAAAATTCAATATCTGATTGCAAATCGAAATCTGGATCAATTAGAACCTGTTTACACAGATAAGGTTGAAATGACAGTGTTTGTTCCAACAGATGAGATGGGAAGCCTGCGGGCTGAACTGATGGAAGGGACAAACGGTCAGGTGGTTCTGGATGAAGAGACAACCTGTTGGTTTGCAAGGACAGAAGATGGAATTAAGATTTTTGATGAAGAATGATTCTCATAGAAGATGTTGTTTTGTGAGATAGAAAGGACCCCCTGCCGGAATATCTGGCAGGGGGTTCTTTCCTTTAAGTGTGTGTCATATAACATTCAATAAATCTACTTATACTGAATAGATATGTTCTATGAGAATTCTGGTTCGATCAAACCAAATGAACCATCTTTTCTTTTGTATACTACATTGACTTCATCAGTCTCGGCATTGGAGAATACGAAGAAGTTATGTCCGAGAAGTTCCATCTGAACACAGGCATCTTCTGGAAACATTGGTTTAATACCAAACTTCTTTGTACGAACGATACGGACTTCATCGTCTTCTGTTGTCTCTTCTTCTGAATCAAAGAATTCTTTTCTGAAGCTGTTACCTGATGGAGCATATGATGTAGGATGTCCCTGATTACGAGCAACCAGTTTGTTCTTATATTTGCGAAGCTGGCGTTCGATGATCTCTTCTACAAGATCAATGGAAACATACATATCATTGCTTGTCTGCTCAGAACGGATAATATTTCCTTTGACTGGGATTGTTACCTCAATTTTCTGACGTCCTTTTTCTACACTGAGCGTTACATTGATTTCTGTTTCAGGAGTGAAGTACCTTTCAAGTTTTCCTAATTTCTGTTCGATAGCATCCTTTAATCCCGGTGTTACCTCGATGTTTTTTCCGCTGATAATAAATTTCATGCTGCTCAACTCCTTTGTTCAAATTATACAGAAGAATGATTAGATTACTTCTGTATCATGGTTACATTATAACATGAAAAAGATTTTCTGTATACAATAAATCGTCCTAAAATTATGAAAATTTTCAAAACTTTAGGACGATTTTAAAATTATCAGATAATTAATGAATGCTATTTTGATCGGCGAGCATAAGTTTCAAACACGAATATTATTTATTGATCGTGCTGCGTTTTCTCATTCTGGAATCCAGAATCTTCTTGCGGATACGCAGATTTTCCGGTGTTACTTCAAGAAGTTCATCGGTATCAATAAAGTCAAGTGCCTGTTCGAGGCTGAGAACGCGCGGAGGTGTCAGACGAAGTGCTTCATCTGCGCTGGAAGAACGTGTGTTAGTAAGATGTTTTGTCTTACATACGTTCAGTTCGATATCTTCAGCTTTACCATTCTGTCCGATAACCATACCGGAATATACTTTCTCACCGGCTCCGATGAAGAGAGTACCACGCTCCTGAGCACTGTACAGACCATAAGTTACGGATTCACCAGTCTCAAATGCGATCAGGGATCCCTGCTTACGATACTGGATATCTCCTTTGTATGGTGCATATCCTTCAAAGCTTGTGTTGATGATACCATTTCCTTTTGTATCTGTCATGAACTCACCACGGTATCCGATCAGTCCACGTGCCGGGATAAGGAATTCGAGACGAGTATATCCACCGTTTGACGGAGTCATATTGCGGAGTTCACCTTTTCTCTGACCGAGTTTTTCAATAACAATTCCAGTGAACTCATCAGGAACATCAATATAAGCAAGTTCCATAGGCTCAAGTTTTTTGCCATTTTCATCTGTGTGATACAGAACTTCAGCTTTACTTACTGCAAACTCGTATCCTTCACGACGCATGTTCTCAATAAGAACAGAAAGGTGAAGCTCACCACGACCGGATACTTTGAAGCTGTCTGCATTTTCTGTCTCTTCTACTCGAAGGCTGACATCTGTGTTCAGCTCACGGAAAAGACGGTCACGCAGATGACGGGATGTAACGAATTTACCTTCCTGTCCTGCAAACGGGCTGTCGTTTACGATAAACTGCATGGAAATTGTTGGCTCAGAAATCTTCTGGAACGGAATGGCTTCCGGATTCTCAGGAGAGCAGAGAGTATCTCCGATGGAAATATCTGTGATACCTGATACTGCAACAATAGACCCGAAAGAAGCTTCTTTTACTTCTACACGGTTCAGTCCGTCGAATTCATAGAGTTTACCAATTTTTACACGCTGCTGTTTGTCAGGATCATGATGGTTTACAACAACCATATCCTGGTTCACGGAAATTGTACCGTTTTCTACTTTACCAACTCCGATACGACCAACATATTCATTGTAGTCGATCGTGCTGATCAGCATCTGGGTCGGAGCTTCCGGATCACCTTCCGGAGCAGGAATGTAGTCAAGGATTGTTTCGAACAGTGGTTTCATATCCTGTTTCTCGTCAGAGAGATCAAGGACAGCAACACCAGCTTTTGCAGAAGCATATACAAAAGGACACTCAAGCTGCTCATCTGAAGCACCGAGATCGATAAAGAGTTCAAGAACCTCATCAATTACGTCATCCGGTCTCGCTTCCGGACGGTCAATCTTATTGATACATACGATAACAGGAAGTTCCAGCTCAAGTGCTTTTCTCAGAACGAATTTTGTCTGAGGCATAGCACCTTCAAATGCATCAACAACAAGTACAACACCATTTACCATCTTAAGAACACGTTCTACTTCTCCACCGAAGTCAGCATGTCCAGGTGTGTCAATGATATTGATCTTAACACCATTATAATGAACGGCAGTATTCTTAGAAAGGATTGTAATTCCACGTTCACGCTCAATGTCATTAGAGTCCATGACACGTTCTTCTACTTCCTGATTCTCACGGAATACACCGCTCTGTTTTAAAAGCTCGTCAACCAGAGTTGTCTTACCATGGTCAACATGGGCGATAATTGCAACATTTCTCACATCTTCACGTTTTGTTTTCATAATCTAAACACTCTTCCTTAATTATACAAAAAATATTTATCTGTAACATAACTTCATTATTTTATCACAAAAAATGAAATTTACAAGAAAAAGTTTGAATTCGATTTTAAGTACGAAAAAGGTCGAATGTTTTTTCTGTAAAAAATAGTTCTATTTCATTACAATAAGACATACATTAGGTAATGACTTAAAATACCAGCCAGAGGAAGGGAGAATTATAAATTATGTCAGATAAGATTATTGAAAACAACCAGGTGACAGTTATAGGAGAGGTGGTATCAGAGTTTACATACAGCCATGAGGTCTTTGGAGAAGGTTTCTATATGGTAGAACTTCTTGTAAAGCGGTTAAGTAACTCTTGTGACCGGATTCCGGTCATGATATCAGAACGTCTCATTGACGTAACACAGGATTGCCGTGGAGAATATTTAATGGTGTCTGGTCAGTTCAGATCCTATAATCGTCATGAGGAGACAAAAAACAGACTGGTTCTTTCTGTGTTTGCGAGAGAAATAGAATTTATCGAGGAAGAACCGGATGGAGCAAGAACAAATCATATACTTCTTGAAGGATATATGTGTAAACGTCCGGTCTACAGAAAAACACCTCTTGGAAGAGAAATTGCAGATATTCTGCTGGCAGTGAACAGACCGTATGGTAAATCTGATTATATTCCATGTATCTGCTGGGGGAGAAATGCAAGATATGCTTCAAACTTTGATGTAGGGGAACATGTCAGAATATTCGGAAGAATCCAAAGCAGAGAGTATGTGAAGAAATTGTCAGAGACACAAACAGAGACAAGAATCGCATATGAGGTCTCCGTCAGTAAACTGGAGTGTGTGGAAGAATTCTAAGGGTGGATTGTTTCATTATTTAAAACTTTGTGAAAAGGATATCATATATTGAGATAACAACTCAAATGTGATATTCTTTTTTATATGATATTTCGGAAAATAAGAGTGTGATGAAAGAAAAAACAGGTAATGCTGATAGACAGTAGTTCTGAAAAATCATGGAATACTTGAGGTTTCATACAGGAGGAAGATACAGATGGTTAAGATATTAATGCACGGATGCAATGGAAAAATGGGACGCATGATCACAGAAATTGTGAAGAATGAAGAAGATGCAGTGATTGCGGCAGGCGTCGACAAGTTCACAGGAATTCCAAATGATTATCCGGTATTTGAAGAGATTACACAGTGTGATGTGGATGTAGATGTAGTGATTGATTTTTCCAATGCGGGAGCAGTGGATGAATTGTTAGATTACTGTGTAAAGAAGAGTCTTCCGGTTGTTCTTTGTACAACAGGGCTTTCAGACGAACAGTTAAAGAAGGTAGATGAGTGTTCTGAGAAGATTGCAGTTCTTAAGTCTGCGAATATGTCAATGGGAATCAACCTGTTACTGAAACTTTTGAAAGATGCTGCCAAAGTACTTGCACCGGCAGGCTATGATATTGAACTTGTTGAGAAACACCATAATCAGAAGCTGGATGCACCAAGCGGAACGGCACTTGCATTGGCAGACTCTATTAATGAAGTAATGGGAAATGAATACGAGTATGTATATGACAGAAGTCAGGTGAGAAAGAAGCGAGACGCAAAGGAAATTGGTATTTCAGCAGTTCGTGCAGGAACAATCGTAGGAGAACATGAGGTGATTTTTGCAGGAACAGATGAAGTGATTGAATTTAAACATACTGCATATTCAAGAAGCGTATTTGCCAAAGGTGCAGTTGAGGCAGGAAAGTTCCTTGCGGGACAGCCAGCCGGCATGTATGACATGGGGGATGTTATTCAGTTTTAGTACTGGATGAATAATAGCCGGTAAACCGGCGGGAACAAGATCCGGTAAATAGATCCCGGTAAGGGGAAGATTTCGGGTCTGGAGGAGATTGTGTATGAAAAATATGGAAAACCGTTATTTAGACAGGTTGTCGGATCTTTATCCGACAATTGCAGCTGCATCTACGGAGATTATTAATCTGCAGGCAATTTTGAACCTTCCGAAGGGGACAGAGCATTTTCTGACGGATGTACATGGAGAAGATGAAGCTTTTTCTCATGTTCTGAGGAATGGATCTGGTGCCGTGAGAAGCAAGATTGAAGATGTTTTTGGTAATACAATGAGTGTAAAGGACAAAAAAGCACTGGCAACATTGATTTACTATCCGAAAGCGAAGATGGAACAGGTGAAGCGGACGGAGTCGAATATGGATGACTGGTATCGAGTGAATTTGTATCGTCTGATAGAAGTAAGTAAGCGTGCAGCAAGTAAATATACAAGATCTAAAGTGAGAAAATCACTGCCGAAGGATTTCTCTTATGTGATCGAAGAATTGATTACCGAGAAAGCGGAAGTCAGTGACAAAGAGTCCTATTATAATGAAATTATTTCTACAATCATCAGGATCGGACGGGCAGAAGAATTTATTGCAGCAATTTCAGAACTGATCCAGCGTCTGGTTGTGGATCATCTGCATATTGTCGGTGATATTTATGACAGAGGACCGGGACCGCATCTTATTATGGATAAGCTGCTGAAATATCATTCTGTTGATATCCAGTGGGGAAACCATGATGTTGTATGGATGGGGGCAGCGGCCGGACAGTTGGGCTGCATTGCAAATGTGATCCGTATCTGCGCCAGATATGGAAACCTGGATATTATAGAAGATGGTTATGGTATTAACTTGCTTCCACTGGCTACATTTGCTATGAGAATGTACAAGGATGATCCATGCACCTGTTTTAAATTGAAAGGTACTGACAGACCGGAATCTGATGAGATGCAGATGAATCTGAGAATACATAAAGCGATTTCAATTATCCAGTTTAAAGTAGAAGGTCAGATTATAGAGAGGCAGAAAGGATTCCATCTGGAGAATCGTGCGTTACTGCATAAGATTGATTATCAGAAAGGTACGATTAATCTGGAAGGAAAAGAATATAAGCTTCTGGATACAAATTTCCCGACAATAGATCCAAAGAACCCATATAAACTGACTTCAGAAGAGGACGAAATTATGGATCGTCTGGTGCATGCTTTTGTGGGATGTGAAAAATTACAGGAACATATGCGCTTCCTTCTTGCGAAAGGTGGTTTGTATAAGGTATATAACAATAATCTGTTGTATCATGGATGTGTACCGTTAGATGCGAAGGGGAACCTGAAAGAAGTAGAAATTTTCGGAAAGAAATATCGTGGAAAGGCCTTGTATGATGTGTTGGAAAGTTATGTGAGAAAAGGATTTTTTGCATTGGATCCAAAGGAGCGGGAAGATGGAAAAGATACAATGTGGTATATCTGGTTACATCCGGACTCACCGTTATTTGGAAAGAACAAGATGGCTACCTTTGAAAGATATTTCCTTGCAGAGAAGGAAACACATATAGAAAAGAAAAATCCATACTATGCTCTGCTTGAAAATGAGACAGTTGTGGATAATATCATGATAGAATTTGGATTGGATCCAAAAGAGGATACACACATTGTAAATGGCCATGTGCCGGTTAAGAGAAAAGATGGCGAGAGTCCGATCAAGTGTAATGGTAAAGTAATGGTTATTGATGGGGGATTTTCAAGAGCATATCAGAAAGAAACCGGAATTGCAGGATACACGCTGGTTTATAATTCGTATGGATTACTTCTGGTAGCACATGAACCATTTGAGTCTACAGAAGCAGCAATTAAGAAGGAAAATGACATTCATTCAGAGACGGTAGTAGTGACCAGAGTGAACGAGAGACGTCTTGTTGGTGACACCGACGCTGGAAGGAAATTAAAAGAACAGATTAAAGATCTTGAATGGTTGCTGTCGTCGTACAGAAATGGTCAGATTATAGAAAAACTGTAAATAATTGTTTATGCTGATTATAGAGACGTAGAAAAACATATTTAGGACTGAAGATAGAAAGGATTACTAGAATGGAAAAAGACTTAAATCTTCCGGAAGGAACAGAAGTAACAGAACCGCTGAAAATCTATCTGAATGAGATTGGACAGATCCCTTTGCTGTCAGAAGAAGAGGAAAGAGACCTTGGGTGTAAAAGTGCTTCAGGAGATGAGGATGCAAGGAGAAAGCTGGAAGAGGGGAATCTACGCCTGGTGGTATCTCTCGCAAAACATTATACTGGAAGAGGGATTACACTCATGGATCTGATCCAGGAGGGAAATATTGGTCTCATGCATGCGGCAGAGAAATATGATTATACAAAGGAAAATCGATTTTCCACATATGCATCCTGGTGGATCAAAGAAGCAATGCAGCGGGCAATCGATCAGCAGTCACGAGAAATCCGTGTACCGGTTCATGTTGCAGAGAATATGAAGAAAGTACAGAAAATTTCAAAAGATCTTCAGCAGAAATTTGGAAGAGAGGCTACACCGGAAGAGATAGCAGCAGAGATGAAGGATAAATCACCGGAATTTGTAAAAGAGATTTTGTCATATCTTCAGAATCCGGTTTCACTGGAAACTCCGGTAGGAGAAGATGGGGAGAATAATCTTGGTGACATGGTTGAAGATAAGGATGCAACGACGCCGGAAGATGCTATGAATCAGCTTGTGCAAAAAGAAGAAGTACAGGAATTGTTAGAGTCTCTTAATGACAGAGAACGTCAGGTGATTCGCTTGAGATTTGGTCTGGAAGATGGAAAAACACATACGTTGGAAGAAATCGGTGATGAACTGAATGTGACAAGAGAACGCGTACGTCAGATTGAAGCCAGAGCGATGGAGAAACTTCGCAGCAAAGCGACAAAACTGTAAAAAATTTCTTTTGAATAAATATTGAAAAATTGCAGATAGTAAAGACACAATATTTATTTGAAAGGAAGACAAAAAATGAGGAGAATAAGAAAATTGCTTGTCTGTGTGATGTGCGTACTGATGCTTTGCAGTCTCGCTGGTTGTGGAAACAACACAGGAACAGCGAATGACAATCTCAATGATGCGACATCCGGTGAAAACCATGATGGAAGTGGAGAAAATGGTAATAATACCGGAAATAATGCGGGAGACCAGAATGGAGATAGTATCCTAGATGACGCGGTTGACGATGTAACGGATGGCGTGGATGATGTTACAGACGATATCACAAATGGTGTCGATGATGCAGCCGATGATCTGACGCAGGAGAATGGCGTGCAGAACAAGATGCAGAATAACGAGTGATCAATATGCCGTAGGCCGGAAACGGAACTGCGGCATTTTTCTAAAAGAAGGAGAGACAGGATGAGATTCAGACCATGTATTGATATACATAATGGAAAAGTGAAACAGATTGTCGGAGGCAGTCTGAAAGATGAAGGAAATCAGGCCAGCACAAACTTTACGTCAGAACTGGATGCAGCATGGTATGCAAGACAGTATCAGAAAGATCACCTGAAAAGCGGCCATATAATTCTTTTAAATCCAGTTGGATCAGAATACTACGAGGCGACGAAAAAGCAGGCGATGGGAGCTCTGGCGGCATACCCGGGTGGAATGCAGATCGGTGGAGGGATTACAGCTGAAAATGTAAAAGAGTACCTGGACGCCGGAGCAAGTCATGTGATCGTGACTTCATATGTGTTTCAAGACGGGATTTTTCATGAAGAGAGACTGCAGAAATTAGTAAATGCAGTTGGCAAAGAACATGTGGTTTTAGATCTTAGCTGCAGAAGAAAAGACGGTAAATTTTACGTGGTTACTGATCGCTGGCAGAAATTCACAGAACTTGCGCTGTCTCACGAAGTGTTAGATCAGCTTTCAGAATACTGCGATGAATTTTTGATCCATGGCGTAGATGTGGAGGGGAAAGGCGCCGGAATGGAAACAGAATTAGTAAGAATGCTTGGCAGTTGGGACGGAATCCCAATCACATATGCCGGTGGAATCGGATCAATGGAAGATCTGGAGAGATTTCGAAAAGAGAGTGGCGGAAAGGTTGATTTTACAATTGGAAGTGCTCTTGATCTGTTCGGAGGGAAAATCCCATATGCAGAAGTTTGTAAAACGGTTCTTTAAAGCTTAGGGCAGTTGAGCGTATCTGCTAGTGTTTCGAGAATGTTAACACTCTATGAAGTTGTTGAATTCAAGAGCGGATAGTGATAGAATGTAGAACAGAGTGGAATTTCAGACCAAAATCAAAATTCAGAGAAGGAGTAATTGCGGAAGTATGAATATTATAGAAAAGATTTTCGGAACTCACAGTGAGAACGAGCTGAAACGAATTTATCCGATCGTAGACCGCATCGAGGCACTGGGGCCGGAGATGGAGGCGCTTTCAGACGAAGAACTTCGAGGAAAGACAAAAGAATTTAAAGAACGACTGAAAGAAGGAGAGACTCTGGATGATATCCTTCCGGAAGCATATGCTGTAGTAAGGGAAGGTGCTTACAGAAGTCTTGGAATGCGCCATTATAGAGTACAGTTGATTGGTGGTATTATCCTGCATCAGGGACGTATCGCAGAGATGAGAACTGGTGAAGGTAAGACACTTGTGTCCACACTTCCGGCATATTTGAATGCCTTGGACGGAAAAGGTGTTCACATTGTCACAGTTAATGACTATCTGGCGAAGCGTGATGCTGAGTGGATGGGAAAAGTACATGAGTTTTTAGGACTCAAAGTCGGTGTTGTTCTCAATGAGATGAACAATGACGAGAGACGAGAGGCTTATAATTGCGATATTACTTATGTAACGAATAATGAACTTGGATTTGATTATCTGAGAGATAACATGGTTATCTATAAAGAACAGTTGGTTCAGAGAGGATTGCATTATGCAGTTATCGATGAGGTCGATTCCGTTTTGATCGATGAGGCAAGAACACCTTTGATCATTTCCGGACAGAGTGGAAAGTCTACAGCTCTGTATGAAGCCTGCGATGTTCTTGCAAAACAGCTGGAACGCGGTGAGGCAAGCGGTGAGTTTTCCAAGATGAATGCCATCATGGGAGAAGAAATTGAAGAGACAGGTGATTTCATCGTTGATGAGAAAGAGAAGACAGTTAACCTGACAGAAGATGGTGTGAAGAAAGTAGAGAAATTCTTCCACATCGAAAACCTTGCTGATCCGGAGAACCTGGAAATCCAGCATAATATTATCCTTGCACTCAGAGCACACAATCTGATGTTCCGTGATCAGGATTATGTTGTAACTCCGGATGGTGAAGTTATGATCGTCGATGAGTTTACAGGACGTATCATGCCGGGACGTCGTTACTCTGATGGTCTGCATCAGGCAATCGAGGCGAAGGAACATGTGAAGGTAAGAAGAGAGAGTAAGACTCTGGCAACAATCACATTCCAGAACCTGTTTAATAAGTATGACAAGAAGAGTGGTATGACAGGTACTGCGATCACAGAGGAGAAAGAGTTCCGTGATATTTATGGAATGGACGTTGTTGAAATTCCGACAAACAGGCCGGTACAGAGAGTGGATCTTGAGGATGCTGTTTATAAGACAAAGAAAGAAAAATACGAAGCAGTTGTAGAAGCTGTTAAAGAAGCGCATGCAACAGGACAGCCGGTGCTGGTAGGTACAATTACAATTGAAGTATCCGAACTTCTCAGCAAGATGCTGAAGAAAGAGGGAATCAAGCATAATGTACTGAATGCAAAGTATCATGAGCAGGAGGCTGCAATCGTAGCCGATGCCGGACTTCATGGAGCGGTAACAATCGCAACCAACATGGCTGGCCGTGGTACCGATATCAAGCTGGATGATGATGCGCGTGCGGCAGGTGGCCTGAAAATTATCGGTACAGAGAGACATGAATCCCGTCGTATTGACAATCAGCTGCGTGGACGTTCCGGACGTCAGGGAGATCCAGGAGAGTCCAGATTCTACATTTCTCTGGAAGATGATCTGATGCGTCTGTTCGGTTCAGAAAGACTGATGGGAATTTTCAATACACTTGGTGTAGAAGACGGTGAGCAGATTGAACATAAGATGCTTTCAAGTGCAATTGAGAAAGCACAGAAGAAGATTGAGAGCAATAACTTTGGTATTCGTAAGAATCTGTTGGAGTACGATCAGGTAATGAACGAGCAGAGAGAGATTATTTACGAAGAGAGACGCCGTGTTCTTGATGGAGAAAGCATGCGTGATACAATCTACAGCATGATTACAGAATATGTGGAAAATATGACAGATCGTTTCGCTTCTACAGAGGCAGATCCGGAAGAGTGGGATATCAAAGGATTGGATGTGAATCTTCACAATGTGATTCCACAGCTTCAGTTCCCATCTGAGAAGGAATGCCAGAGTATGAGTCAGAAGGAGTTAAAGCATCTTCTGAAAGAACGTGGAGTGAAGGCTTATGAGAACAAAGAAGCAGAGTTCCCGGAGGCAGAGCAGCTTCGTGAAGTTGAGCGTGTTGTACTTCTGAAAGTGATTGATGCAAGATGGATGGATCATATCGATGATATGGATCAGCTGCGTCAGGGAATCGGTCTTCAGGCTTATGGACAGAGAGATCCACTGGTAGAGTACAAGATGACAGGATATGAGATGTTCGGTGAAATGACAAATGCAATCGCTGAAAACACGATCCGTACATTATTCCACATTAAGGTTGAGCAGAAAGTGGAGAGAGAAGAGGTTGCAAAAGTAACTGGAACAAACAAAGATGACAGCGCAGTCCGTGCACCGAAAAAGCGCGAGGAGAAG
>ERZ825159.1684-NODE-1684-length-20297-cov-3.164213_pt1 | contig 20297 bp, 17 predicted proteins | sample MGYA00519932_ERZ825159 | MGnify/ENA primary metagenome ERZ825159 (study PRJEB31778, sample SAMEA3449191) | human gut metagenome | biome: human gut; feature: human-associated habitat; material: faeces | place: United Kingdom | collected 2010/2012 ...
ATGGCGACATACAGGAATCGATCTGGAAGAAAAGTATTTCTCAGACACTGGCTGCCTACCTGTGTATTGCAGCGATCTTCCTTTTCTTTGAATTTATCTCCCTGATCTGGACAATGACCCGGGTACGCGTGAGAGAGAACGGACGAACCATAAAAGAAGATACTGGAAGAGGTCTTTTTTCCTTTCTTCTGGTATTTATCACGTCCTACCTCTGCTTTTTATTCAGTCATTTTCTTCCCGACAGTCCAGAGATCATCTATGGCATCAAAGGTGCTTTCGATGTATACGGTTCTCTCCATAACGCATTGCTGGGACTTTGTGCTGCCGGAGTCATTTCCTGCCTGATCCGGCGGCATATGAGCTGATTTTTACACGGAGAAATATATTCCGCAAAGCCCATTGTAGCCGTTGTCAGACTCTCGTACAGGTACGGATTTTCGTGCAGATACGGACTTCCGTCCGTTACCTGCATCAATTAAAAAGACAGCAGATCCACGGAATCAGAAAATTCTTCTGATCTACTCCCGTCTTTTCGGATCTGCTGTCTTTTTTAATCTCGTTACCTGCTGTTAATTAATCAAAAATAATCAGTGCCATAAATACAAGATCTTCGTCTCCGATATTCTCAATGGCATGTCCAGCTCCATCACATGTGAATGTAGTATCTCCTGGATGTACTTCATATTTTGTACCATTGTCATTATAAAGTCCTTTTCCCTGAAGGATATGGTAAGCTTCGCCTTCACCTTCATGAGTGTGATATGCAAGAGCAGAACCAGGTGGTACGATGACTTTTCCGAACAGACGACTGCTATCTTTCATTTCTTTTTCTGTTAAGAATTCCATTTTCTTTAATGGGTTATCAGAACCATTTGCATCAGGAATTGTGCCAATTTTTACATCTTCATTTTTTAAAAACATGTTGAGACCCTCCTTTATATAGTCATGTTAAGTTTAGTATAGTAGCTTTTTGATAAAATAGCAATATGACAAAATTGTAAGTTTTGTGTAAGGAAGTTCGATGGATACGAAGATGATTTACTGGTATATTATAGACAAGACAATAAGAGAAACCAAAAAAGATAAGGAGATGGAAAAATGAGTTCTGTATTGAAAGTAGATAATATAGAAAAATATTATGGGAGTAAAGCGAATCTTACAAAAGCGATCGATCGTATCAGTTTTGAAGTGGAAGAGGGGGAGTATATTGGAATTATGGGGGCTTCCGGAAGTGGGAAGACGACATTATTAAATTGTATTTCTACGATCGATCATGTGACTGCGGGAAATATTATGATCAATGGAATGGATATCACAAAATTGAAAGGAAAACATCTTTCAAGATTCAGACGAGAGGAATTAGGATTTATCTTCCAAGACTTTAATCTGTTAGATACATTGACAGCATTTGAAAACATTGCGTTGGCGCTTACGATCATGAAAATTCCTGCAAGAGAAATTGAAGACAGAGTCAGATCGATCGCAGAAAAGTTGATGATCACAGAAGTATTGAACAAATATCCATATCAAATGTCAGGAGGACAGAAGCAGAGAGTGGCAAGTGCCCGAGCGATGATTACAAATCCATCTCTGATCTTAGCGGATGAGCCAACAGGAGCTTTGGACAGCAAGGCGGCCAGAATGCTGCTTGACAGTATGGAAACGATGAATGTGGAATTAAATGCAACGATTCTGATGGTAACACATGATGCATTTACAGCCAGCTATTGTAAACGTATTTTGTTTATCAAGGATGGAAAGATTTTTAATGAATTGGTTCGAGGAAATGATTCGAGAAAACGATTCTTTGACCGTATCATTGAGGTTGTGACATTGCTTGGAGGTGACAGTACAAATGTATTTTAAGATCGCATTTAGTAATGTCAAAAAGAGTATCCGTGATTATACGATTTATTTTCTGACATTAACATTTGGAATTTGTTTGTTTTATATGTTTAATTCTGTTCAGGCACAACAGGCTGTCTTAAAGTTGAATGCAAGCCAGAAATCAATGATGCATCTAATGTCTGTGATCATTAATGGAATTTCTGTGTTTGTTGCAATTATTCTTGGATTTCTGATTGTTTATGCAAATCAGTTTCTAATGAAGCGGCGGCATAAGGAAATGGGAATCTATCTGTTGTTAGGAATGGAAAAACGACAGGTATCAAAGATTCTTCTGATAGAGACTTTATTGATCGGTGTTTTAGCATTGATTGCAGGATTGGTTTCAGGTGTGTTTTTATCACAAGGACTTGCGATGTTGACAGCAAAGATGTTTGCGGTTCAGATGAAAGAGTTTAAGTTTATTTTCTCGCAAACGGCATTTATTCAGACTATTTTGTATTTTGCAATTATTTTTATTATTGTGATGATATTTAATGGAATTACGATATCAAAATATAAACTGATCAATCTGTTGAATTCAGCAAAGAAAAATCAGAAAACAAGATTAAAAAATCCTATATTGTCGGTCATTCTGTTTTTGATATCCATTGGGATTCTTGGAATAGCATATCATTTAATTCAAAAAAACCAGATGCTTGCTGTGGACAATGATTTTAAGATCAGCGTATTACTTGGTGTAGCAGGAACATTTCTCTTCTTCTTTTCGTTATCAGGATTCTTATTAGAATTGGCAAAAAGAAGTAAGAAATTTTATTATAATGGATTAAATATGTTTGTGCTAAGACAGATCAATTCAAAGATTACCACAACATTTGTTTCTATGTCAATGCTGTGTTTGATGCTGTTTTTAGCAATCAGTGCGTTTGCGACAGGAAGTGGATTGGCGTCTTCAGTGAAAACAGATTTAGAAGATATGACAAAGTTTGATTGTACTTTTTATGGAGTATCAGAAAAAGGATATCAGGAAGAACAGCAGCAAAAGTTTATAAAGAAATTAGATGATCTTGGATTAACGATCAAAAAAGATGCAAAAGAAATTTTACCGATCACAATATATCAGAATGGTACATTTCGCAAATGCAGATATAAAATGGAGCCATTATTAAAGGGAAGAGAAAAGTATTCAGATTATACAAAAGATTATGTGAAGAAAATTTATGAAACTCCACTAACTTTTGCAAAACTATCTGAATATAATAAAATCCGAAAAGCAATCGGAGAAAAAGAATTAACCTTGAAATCAGATGAATATATATTGAATTGTGATTATGGCAATCTGATACCGATAATGGAAAAGGCAGCTAGTGATAAGCAAAAACTTACATTGGATGGAAAAACATATAAAATGAAATATGGCTTACAAAAAGATACATATATGGTAACAGCAGCTAAAACAGATATGGGAACAGTCATTTTAAATGATGAAATTATCCAGTCATTAAAGATTGATCATTCTACATTATGTTTAAATCTGAACTGGAAGGGAAATGCACAGAAAGTATCAAGAAAATATACGGAATATTTAAAGCAGATGATCATAAATAGTAAGATGCCAAATTCACCATATTCAGCGATAATTTCAAAAGAGGAAGTATATGAACAGAGTACTGGGTTAAGTACGATCATTACATACATTGCAATATATATCGGTCTTGTATTTTTAATTACATGTGCAGCGGTACTTGCATTACAGCAATTGAGTGAGAATGCAGATAATATTGAAAAATACAAATTATTAAGTAAAATCGGAACTTCACAAAAAATGATCAATCACGCGATCAAAGCACAGATCATCTTATACTTCTGTTTGCCATTAAGTTTGGCATTGGTTCATTCATATGTAGGAATTAAAACAGCAAAAATCCTGATATCAACATTGGGACAGATCAATATAACGCAAGCAGCAGTACAGTCATTAATCCTTGTGATCGTAATTTATATTGGATATATGATCGCAACTTATCTAGGAAGCAAGAGTATGCTGAAAGAAAAATAGAGAAAGAAATGACAGAAGATCAAAATCTGTCATTTCTTTTTTTGAGCTATTAATAATGTTACCGGTTAATGTCTGTTTGGAAGCATTTAATTTTACAGTACCTCCTTATGTTCATTAGTATAAAAATCAAATGTGTTCAAATTATTTTGAAAATCTGAATAAACTATGAAGAATATATATGATTGAAAATGAAAGAAAATGATTGACTATGATTGAAATTGTGATATACTTAAATAAAAGCGAAAAGAGGTGATATTGTGTTAGCGCAAGAGCGATTTGAACGCATTTTAGAGATTTTAAGAGAGAAACAGTCAGTCACCGTGGTAGAACTGACAGAAAAACTGAACACCTCAGAGTCCACGATACGAAGGGATTTAACGGAATTAAACCGACAAGGTCTTTTGATCAAGGTTCATGGAGGAGCTACTGCGATCAAATCTGTGTTATCAAGAGAAGAAGAAGTTATAACCAAGTCAAAGAAACACCAGGAAGAGAAGCGAAAGATTGCAAAATATGCAGCATCTTTGATCAATAAAGAAGATATCGTGTATCTTGATGCAGGAACAACGACAGAAATGATGTTAGATTATCTCAGAGAATATGACGTTATTTATGTGACAAATGGGATCACACATGCGAGAAAACTGATGAACGCAGGATTTAAGGTCCATTTGATCGGAGGCGAGATTAAAGCGGTAACAGAAGCATTGGTTGGAGAAGAAGCATTAGAACAGCTTGATAAATATAACTTTACTAAGGGCTTTTTCGGAACAAATGGGATTGATCTGAAGCGGGGATTTACAACGCCAGATCAGAAAGAGGCAGCAGTTAAGAAGAAAGCGATGGAACAGTGCCAGAAAACATATATTCTTTCGGATGCAAGCAAATTCAATGTGATCTCAACTATTAAATTTGCAGATTTAAAGAAGGCAGAGATCATTACAGATCATTTAGAAAACAAAGAGTTCAAAAGAATCACAAACATTGAGGAGGTATTTTCATGATTTATACAGTAACATTTAATCCAGCAATCGATTATGTAATTAAAGTAGATAACCTGACATTAGGACAGGTTAACAGGACAACAAGAGAATACATTTTCTGTGGAGGAAAAGGTATTAATGTATCTCATCTGCTTGCTAATCTTGGAGTAGATAGTGTAGGACTTGGATTTATAGCTGGATTTACAGGAGATGTTATTGAATCAGGAGCGAAAGAACTTGGATTTAAACCAGATTTTATCAGAGTCCGTGAAGGAATGACACGTATCAATGTTAAGGTAAAATCCAACGAAGAAAGCGAGATCAATGGATTAGGACCAGTTATTCATGATGATGAATTAGAGCAGATGTTTAAGAAATTAGATGAATTAGAAGATGGAGATATTTTAGTTCTTGCAGGAAGTATTCCAGCAACACTTCCATCAGATGTATATGAAAGAATCATGGGACGTCTGCAGGGAAAAGATATCCGAATCGTTGTAGATGCAACAAAAGACTTGTTGTTAAACGTATTAAAATATCATCCATTCCTGATCAAACCAAACAATCATGAATTAGGAGAAATGTTTGATGTTGTGCTAAAGACAAATGATGAGATTGTTGAGTATGCAAAGAAACTTCAGGAAAAAGGTGCAAGAAATGTGTTAGTTTCCATGGCAGGAGATGGAGCAATCCTGATCACAGAAGAAGGAGAAGTTCATGTAACACCTTGTCCAAAAGGAGAAGTTAAGAACTCTGTAGGAGCTGGAGATTCCATGGTAGCAGGATTTATCACAGGATATTTGAGAAGTAATGGAGATTATAATGAAGCACTGAAGATGGGGACAGCAGCAGGAAGTGCGACTGCATTTTCAGAAGATGTTGCAACTGGCGAGAAGATTATGAAATTATATAAAACATTATAATGAAATAGCATACAATGAAAGAAAATTATGATAAAATGAACCTAAGAAATTAGGTTCATTTTTTGTGCGTAATTTTATAAAAACTGGAGGACATCATGACGAAAAAAGAAGCAAGACAACAAGTAAAAGAATGGATGAAAAAATTAGACAAAAATTATATAGAAAAAGCAGATCAGTCGATTTTTGAACAGGTAAAAGAGTTAAAAGAATTTCAAGAGGCAAAAACTATTTTTTGTTATGCAAGTATGAAAAATGAAGTTGATACATGGCAGCTGATAGCATCGGCACTGAAACAGGGGAAGAATGTCGGAGTTCCATTGTGTATTGGGAAAGGAATCATGGAAGTGAGACAGATTCATGCTTTAGATGATTTTGAGGAAGGGGCATATGGAATCATGGAACCATCCAGAAGGTGTCCAATCTTATCGAAAGAGAAGATTGATATGGCGGTAATACCTTGTGTAAGTGCAGATAGAGAAGGCCGTAGACTTGGACATGGAGCAGGATTCTATGACCGTTTTTTAGATGGAGTAACATTTCCAAAGATTCTGGTATGTTATAAAGAGTTAATGATGGATCAGGTACCGACAGAGGAGCATGATATTTTGATGGATCAGGTTATTTGTGACGAATAATGAAGTAATAGAATGATCAAGTAGGAGAGATGATAGACATGAGAAAGATTTTAAAGAAAACAGCAACATTAATGATGACAGCAGTGATCGGAGTATCTATGAGTTGTCCCAAGATGATAGTTTATGCGGGACAGAGAATGCAAATGCAAGAGAGATATACGACTCCAAAAGAATGGAATTATACAGAAATCACAGCATATCAGTTTGAATCTACAGATAAATTTGAAGATTATCTTCAGACAGGTGGTACACATCTATACAATGATAAATTTCAGGAAAAGGATCATATGGTCAAAATTACGGTTGCAGATTCAGGGTATTTTACAATTGCAACACAAACAGATGGAAATAGATCGCAGAAGATAAATCTCTATGATTCAACGAAGGAGAAAGTTTTAGCTCAAACGACATCTGATGGAGACCTGGAATATGGAAGGCTTGCAAAAGCAGGTGAGGTCTTCTATCTTCAAATGCCAGAAAAAATCGATAAAATATTTGTGACAACAGGTGTGATCAAAGATGGATTTGGATCTATGAAAGCATCAGATACTTATTATGAATCAGGAACTGGAAGTACCACATATCATCCATTTTCAATTAAGAAGAGATCTGCGGTGGAATTTAACATTTCAGCGATCGATCGAAACAGTGAGATCACTTATGCACACATCGAAAAGAAAGAAAACGGACAATGGAAAAGAATCGATGATACGGTAAAGATCAAGCCAGCATCTTATGATGATGATTTTGTTCATGGATTGACTAAAGGTGAATATCGCCTGGCGATCAAAGCACCGACAACACAGTTAAATGCAGTCTCATATACAAGCAGTTCTAAAAGTAAAAAGGTAGCATATAAGAAATCAAAAGCAAAGAAGATCAAACTGGATGGACAAACATCGAATATATATACAACAGGAGAGAAAACTTCAAGATGGTATAAAATAAGTATTACATCTACAAAGAAGAAAAGAATTCTGAATCTTGGAAAGAACACGGTTTCTGGAGGATACAAGTTTACAATTTATAAAAAGGGAAAGAAAAAAGCAATTAAAACAATTAAGGTAACAGGAAATGCAAATGCGAAGATAGCGAAAATGCCAAAGAAAAAAGGAACATATTATATCAGAATCTCAAAGCTTACAAAGAAAACAAATGGAACGTATGAAATAGGGTATTATTAATCCAAATCAAAATATAAGGAGGAATTTTTATGGCAAGAAGGGGAATCAAGAAAATGGGAGCAGTTCTGATAGCAGCAGGTTTAAGCATTGCAATGTGTAGCCCATCAGTATCTGCAAATGTAAGGACAAATATTAATACAGACAAGATAACACAGAAAAAGACAGCCAGATATGTTGAACCAGAAGAATGGAACAAAGAGGAATTGACTGCATATCAGTTTGATTCAGAAGTAGATATGATGAAATATCTGGTGAGCGGTGGAATGCATTTATATAATAAGAATTATAAAGGCAGTGACCGCTGGGTAAAGATTAAAGTTGCAGATCCAGGGCTGTTTATGGTTGGTGTCGTAAGTAACGATGAGACAAAAATACCAGTATATGATGCGTCAAAGAAAAGAATTATAGTAAATAATTTAAATGATGGCGGGGACAAAGAATATGTAGGTATCGTGAAAACAGGAGATGAATTTTATGTAAAACTGCCAGAGAAGATAGACAAAGTGATCATTTTAACTGGTGTGATCAAAACCGAATTTACTTCCATGGCGAATCAGAAAAGTTATTATGAACTTGGAAAAGGGACAACAACCTATCATCCATTTTCCGTAGCGAAACGCTCAAAAGTACAATTTGATATTACATCCATCGGAAAGAAACATGAAAAAGTTGGAGTATACATTGAGAAAAATGTAAATGGGACATGGAAAAAAGTCGGATACGGCACAACGGTAAAACCAGATAAATATGACAGTGCATTGCTCTATGGATTAGAGGCAGGAAAATATCGTCTGGCATTAAAAACACCAAAAGATCAGATCATTAATGTAGAATATACAAGGGACAAATCAAAGAAAAAGGCAGCCTATAAGAAATCAAAAGCGATCAATCTAAAATCAGATATTGACAGTATATATACTTCCACAGAAAAAGCAGCGCGTTGGTATAAGGCTTCTGTTTCATCTACCAAAAAAAGAAAAGCAGTTACATTGTCCAAAGATTCTGTGGGTGGAGGTTTTAAATTCTGCGTTTATCAAAAAGGAAAACGGTTAAAAACAGTAAAAGTCACAAAGAATGATAAAGTTAAGACAGTAAAACTTCCAAAGAAAAAAGGAGCATATTATGTGAAAGTTACGAAACTTACAAGCAAAACAACGGGGGCATATTATTTGGGAACGTATACATATTAAGAATCACAAGGAGGGAAACAGGATGAAAAAAATGAAAAGTAGGTTATTTCGTATTCTTATGGCAGCAGTCATATCAGCAGCGATGCTGTGTCCGCAGGTTAAAGTATCAGCAGCGGATGGCTTAGTATCAAAAGCAGCTACATCATATTTTCCGAGTAAAACAGTAATGAAGAAAACAGCAAGAAAAACAGAGCCGGAAGAATGGAATCAAAAAGAAATTAAAGCATACAAATTTGGAACTCTTGAAGATGCCTTATATTATGCGCTGACTGGCGGGATCAAATATTATGATCAGAATTATTTTAAAAATCCAGATCTGATCAAGCTCACTCCAGTAGAATCAGGAGCTTTAGGACTGGCAGTTGTTGGGGATAATAAACAGGAAGCAATTCTATATGATTCCAATAAAAAAATGATCAAGAAATTGCCACTGTCCTATGTAAAGGCGCAGGTAAATGCAGGAGAAACTTATTATATAGAGTTTCCAAAGAACTGTAAAGAAGGATTGATCACAGCTTACGTATTACAAAATGAATGTGGTGGGTTAGCAAAAAACGACCTCAATATGCAAAAAGGTGAAGAAAAAGAAACTTATCACACATTTAAAATGACAAAAAGAGGATTTGCAGGTTTTGTTGTTGCATCCATGGTAGAAGATGGTGGAAATACAAGCTATAAAGTTCAGAAAAATGAAAAAGGAAAATGGATCACAATCGGAAGAACAAAGTCATTTAAACCAACAAACGAAGACGAAACACAGATTGCAGTAGGTTATGGACTTAGTAAAGGAAACTACCGTCTAGTATTGAAGGCTCCAAAAGAGCAGCTCAATACAATGTTGTATACGACAAAAAATTATGCCAAAAAGAAAGTTGCCTATAAGAAATCCAAAGCAAAGAATCTAAATGCAACAGAGATGTATACAATGAAAGTATATATACTTCCACAGAAAAAGCAGCCCGTTGGTATAAAGTATCTGTAAAATCTAGCAAAAAGCAAAGCAAATTGAAGATTTTAACAGTTGCAGATCAAGGTGGATTTAAGTTTACGATCTATGAGAGAGGTAAGAAAAAACCAGTTAAGACAGTAAAAACATCTGCAAAACACTTAGAAAAGACAGTAAAGCTTCCAAAGAAAAAAGGAATGTATTATGTCAAAGTAAGCAAGCGTACTAAGAAGACAAATGGATACTATGAGATTAAGAAATAACAGTTAGAATAGAACGTCAAAAAAGGAATTGTCAGAAAAGACAGTTCCTTTTTTGAACCTTTTTTATATAAAACTACTATAGAATGGCAAAGTATTTTTTTAATGAAAAAAAACCTCAATTACTATCCTTGAAACAAAAGCAGAAAAATTATAAACTATAGGTTAGCAAGTACTAACCTAGAAGGATGAAATAAATGAAACTAAAAAAGTTAATATGCATAGTGATGGTCAGTGTTTTAGGGGTACTATCATTCGCCGGATGTGCCAAGAAACAGGACGAAAAGAAGACAGAAACAAGTAGTGAAGCAAGTACACAGGAAGCAAGTGCGCAAGTTTTTGCCATGGATACCTATATGACACTGACTGCATATGGGGAGCATGCTCAGGAGGCAGTTGACAAGGCGGCAGAGAGAGTGGAAGCTCTGGATGCCCTTCTCTCCACCGGAGATGAGAACAGTGAGATCTATCAGCTGAATCAGAAGAAAAAAATGAAAGTATCTGATGAGACATTAGAATTGATCGAATTTGCAAAGAAAAAATCAAAAGAATCAAACGATGCTTTTGATATTTCTATCTATCCGATCGTGGAATTATGGGGATTTCCGACACAGAAATATCGTGTGCCATCGGACAGAGAAATTCAGAAACTTCTGAAAAACGTAAATAGTCAGAAAATCAAAATTAATAAGAAAACAAATGTTGTGACATTAGAGAAGAATATGAAGATTGATCTTGGAGGAATTGCTAAAGGATACACATCACAAAGAATTGCAAAAATCTATAAAAAGGATGGTGTGAAAAGCGGTGTGATCAGTCTTGGTGGTAACGTACAGGCAATCGGAACAAAAACAGATGGAAGCCGATGGAAAGTCGGAGTGCAGTCACCAGATGATACAGAAAGTATGATCGGTGCATATGAAGCTGCTGATGAAGCAGTCATTACATCTGGAGCATATGAAAGATACTTTGAGAAAGATGGGAAAACATATCATCATATCATTGATCCAGCAACTGGAAAACCATCCGAAAAAGATCTGAAATCAGTAACGATTATCAGTAAAAATGGTACATTATCTGATACATTGTCAACAACATTGTTTGTTATGGGGAAGGATAAAGCTATTTCTTACTGGAAGGAACACAGCAAAGAATTCAATATGATCCTTGTTGATGAAAATAATAAGGTATATATTTCACAGGGAATCAAAGATCATTTTAGTTCAGATAGTGATTTTACAGTAATAAAAAAATAAAACGTTAACAGATAGAAAGAGAGAAGGAAAAACAAAAATGAAGATCATTGATCAGTTAAAGAAAGTCAATCTGATTCAGTTTGTGCCTGCGATTTTTGTGATCAGTCTAGTTGGAAACAGTGTTTTTGGATATACGGCACCAAAGTCAGAAAAATCAAAAAATAATTCTGAAAATCAGGTAGAAGCTGCAACGACACAAGCGAAAAAGAAAACAAAGAAAGCAAATGCTGGGGATATTGATCTAAGCAAGATCAAGGATGGAACTTATGAAGGACAGGCAAACGGATATCGTGGTTTGGTAAAGGTTTCAGTTACTGTAAAAGATCATAAGATCACAGCGATCAAAGTATTAAGTAATTCCGATGATGCCGCATTTTTCAATCGTGCATCAGCAGGTGTGATCAAAAATATTCTGGCAAAGCAGTCATTAAAAGTTGATGTTGTCAGTGGAGCAACTTACAGTTCAAATGGAATCATTAAGGCAGTAAAAAATGCGTTAACAGGGGAAGAAGATAAATCATCTGCAAAAGCGGGCGGATCTTCTGCAAAATCTGCAGGAAGTGTTGGTACAGCGGATGAATCAGGAACATACAAAGATGGTACATTTATTGGTACAGCCGCTGGATATCATGGTACTGTAAAAGTTTCTGTGACGATCAAAAAGAATAAGATCAAATCAATTAAAATTTTGGAAAATCATGATGATGCAGCGTATTTTAACCGTGCAAAAGGTATTTTACTTCCATTGATGGTTAAGAAGCAGAGCACAAATGTAGATGCTGTCAGTGGGGCTACATTTAGTTCCAATGGTATTATCAAAGCCGTGCGTAATGCGTTAAGCAAAGCGGCCGTTAATAAATCATCTAGTGACAGTAGTTCTACATCTACAACAAAGGACACAACGAAGAAAGATACAACAGAGAAAGTATCAGGAACATACAAAGATGGTGTTTATGAAGGAACTGGAACAGGATTCAGAGGAAAGATCACTGTCAGTGTTCGTATCAAGAAGAGCAAGATCGTAGAGATCAAACTTGTGAAAAATGAGAAAGATGATGCAGCATATTTTGAACGTGCATGGTCTGAAGTGCCATTTAGTATTATCGCGGTACAATCAGCTAATACAGATAAAGTTGATGCAGTTAGTGGTGCTACATATAGTTCAAAAGGTATCATGGAAGCAGTCAGAGATGCATTAAAGAAAGCATTGGCGAAAAAAGATACGGAAACTACAGTAGAAACAAATAATACGAACAACAGTACAAATGATAATAATACGAATACTGATAATTCATCTGAGGATAATACAACAACTGTACCAACAACACCGACAGATCAAACGTATACAGGAAGTGCAGTATGTGAGCCAGATGAAGATGGAGATTTTGACGCATATGATCTTACTTTAGAAGTTGTAGTTTCATCTGATGGAAAAGTAAAAGGAATCCAAAATATAAAATGGTCAGATAAAAGCATGCAATCATGGTATAAGGATGCGGAAAAAAAGATAGTTCCTCAATTGATCGCAAATGGATTGGATACTTCAAAAAATTATGACATGGTAACAGGAGCAACATGTTCAAGCAATGCATTGATCAATGCATACAAGAACGCAATTTCAAAGATAAACCAATAGGTAGAGGAACAAAAAGAGATATGAAACAATTAAAAAAATACAAGCATTTCTTAATGAGACTTCTAAACCTTGTGTTGATCGTTGGAGTATGTTTTGCATATCATAATATTGCAACGATCCGGGCAGAAAAAGAAGCGAAGATCGCAGCTGAGAACAGTGGTTCGGGTTTATGGAAAGATGGAACCTATGAAGGCAGCGGTCAGGGATTCGGTGGTCAGATTGTTGTGAGTGTAACCATAAAAAATGGTTCTATCGATGACATTCAGATTAAAGAAGCGAAAAATGAAGACAGTGCATATTTTAATAATGCAAAAAAAATCATAGATACAATGAAACAAAAGCAGACAGCCGATGTTGATGTAGCAAGTGGAGCGACATACAGTTCAAAAGGTATTATTGCAGCGGTACGAAATGCTTTGAAGGAGGCGTCATAATGAACCTTAGACAAAAGAGAGATATAAGACGTCTCGCCCGGCAGATCACTCAGATCATCTTTTTCCTATGGATGCCGGCATTATATACATCAGCATTTTCTGGTGTGAGGTATGTGATCGAACAGATCAGGGCAGGCAAGCCGATCGAGCAGAATGCATTTCTTGTAATGATGATCGCATTATGTGGATTTACCATTTTGTTTGGCAGATTCTTCTGCGGATATGCCTGTGCATTTGGAACCTTGGGGGATGGAATGTATGCCCTATCCCAATGGGTTCAGAAAAAAGTGAAAAAGAAGTTTCCGTGGGTATCAGAAGAAACTGGACGGAAACTTCAGAAAATTAAATATATACTATTAATTATCTTAATGCTGATCTATGCATTAGGATTTACAAAAAAATTCCATGGAACCAGTGCTTGGGAAGTATTTTCCATGTTGTACACAGGTAAGATTCCAGACGCCAGTTATTTAGCCGGATGGGTCATCTTTGTACTTATACTGGTAGGTATGTGCCTTAAAGAAAGATTTTTCTGCCAATATCTATGTCCAATGGGAGCTATCTTTGCATGGTTACCGACATTGCCGTTTTCCGTACTCGACAGAGACCGAAGCAACTGCATTCCAAAGTGCCGTGCATGCGAGATCAAGTGCCCTGTAGATCATCAGATCAAAAGGGACCAGAAGAATGGTGGGGAATGTATCCACTGTATGCAATGTGTAGATGTGTGTCCGAAGCAGAACATTCATCTGTGTTCAGGCAAGAAATTAAAAGGAAATGAAATCCTTATTATTCTCCTGAAACTTGTATTGTTTATTGGGGTTTGTATTTTTGCACAAAGTTTGTAAGACAATTGACGAAATAAGAAGGTGTCCAATCCCTTATAAAGGCACCTTTTTTAAAAAACAACAGTTAGTAGAAACTAACTTAATGTGAAAAATTCTCAATTATGGTCAGAACATGCAAAAATCAAGATAAATATACAAAGATATTTCAGTACTTATACCTTTGTATGAAGCTATTAATTTTTATAACTTGAAGGAGGTTCACATGAGAAAAGGAATGTGGAAAAAAGGTTTAACAGTAGCTATGGCTGCTGCAATGTTGGCAGGACCTGTAAGTGTGCCAGCAGTATTTAACAATGGCGTGGCGGTTGTTAAAGCAGATGAAACAAATAAGGGACAAGATGTCTATGTGTTGATGAATATCCCATATGCTGATTTTTATAAGGCAGAATTAAATAATACTGTAAAAGTAGATGCGACAACTTCAGCAACAAAGACAAAAACAAAAAGTACATTAGCCAATGGATCTTATCATGCAGACAATACTGGAGAGCATATTTCAGGAATCACTTATCCTGTAAAGATCAAAGCAGGAACAGATCTATCTAAATTAACAAAAATTACAGACGCTTCTAAAGTTTCAATTACAGTAAATATGAAAGGAAAAGAAATAACAACAGAATATAAAGGCAAAGATGCTTTATTTGAAAGTGCAGATTATTCATATTATGTATTAAGTACAGCACCAGCGTACTATAAAGAATTAACTGTAAATGAAAATGGATCTTATTCTTTTGGCAAGACTACAGCAACTGAAAAAACAGTAGAAGGTGCAGCAATTGAGAAGTTTAAGACATCATCTAAGTATGGAGATTATCAATTAAATTTAAACTTTGATAAGGTTGCGGATAGTGATCAGATCAGTGGGAATACGAAAGTTCTTGCAGCAGTGATCACAACAACTGATGGAACACAATATGGATTAAGACATGTAGAAAATATCTGGAAAGGGACAGAATTTGCATGGGGAACAGGATTTACAACACAGTCTCATGGTTGCCCAATTTCTGGAGAACATTATGCATCTATGATGGGAAAAACAATTGATGCAGTAACATATTATACAGAAAATGGTGTAGTGAAATATGATATTGATGATACATATGTACCATATAAGTTTGATACAAGTGCATTTAAAGTTGAAAATGCGGATGTAACTTCAGGAAGTGCAAAAGTAACTGTGCCAACATTACCAGAAGCGTATGATGCAGAATATGCAGTAGAAGGGTTAACAAACGTCAGTGTTGAAAATGGAACATTAAAATATAATGCAACAGGTGTCAAACCAGGACAGTATACATTAAATGTAACAGATAAAAGCTCAAAATATGTACCATTTAGCACAAGTTTTACTTTAACTACAGATAATGTTGTAGCAGCATATAACAATGATGTTAAAGCACCTGCATTAGTGGCAGCAAAAGATGTGCAGGCAGATGATTTTGCAAACTTTGTAAAAAATATTCAGAAAGTTTCTGTGAACGGAAAAGAGTATGCAGCATCAGGAAAAGGAGCTGTAAAATTGATCAATGCAGATGGAACATTGGTGACAACAGCAGATGCATTAAAAGCAGAAGGTACATATAACATTGTTGTAACAGCGACTGGATATAATAAGACATTAGAATTTACATATACAAACAAGTCAGATACAACAGCAACAAAGCCATCAGATGCTACAACAGCAACAAAGCCTGCAGCTACAACAACAGCGACAAAACCAGCTGTAAAACCAGTCAAAAAAGTAACAGTTAAGAAACAGACAGCAAAAGTAAAAGCAGGAAAGAAAAAATTAACAGTTACATGGAAGAAAGACAAAAACGTATCTGGATACCAGATCAAGATCGCAACTAAGAAAAACTTCAAAGGTGCAAAGACATACACAGTAAAATCTTACAAGACATATAAGAAAGTCATCAAGAAGTTAAAAGCAAAGAAAAAATATTTTGTAAAAGTACGTGCATACAAGACAGTAGGAAAATCTAAAGTTTACGGTGCATACAGTGCAGTAAGATCTTGCAAAGTGAAATAATGAAAAGATAAATAGTAGCGTATAGTTTTTTCTGAAAAATAAAAACACGAGATTGCCATAGAAGGTAGCAGTCTCGTGTTTTGTTGTTATTTAATCATAAAGTTTTTAAAATATCTAAATCCAAATCATATTTATGAGGTATATCAGATCGTAATAGTGTTTTGATGGAATCTTTCTTCAAACGATTATTAATCGTAACATAAGATTTATCAAGCATTTCAGCTATTTCTCTGGCAGACAATGGTTCCAGACCAAATAAAGAATTCTGTAATAGTAAATGAAGAATTCCATAATCCGTTTTATCTTTAAAATTAGACAATAATATTCGCTCGAAATAATGCAAACGTTCTATTTTGTCTTCCAGAGAATCGATTAATGCTTCAATGGATGCAAGAATAATTTCTAGAAAATTTGTAATAAAACCAGTCAGGTCACCACGATTATCAGTATCATTTGTATAATCAAAACTTTTATAATATTTGGAAATATTTTGTTTTATTGTTTTTGCTAAATGATAGCTGATCAGAGGCTCTAATTCCTTGGATAAAAGATAACTGCTGATAAAACGATTTGTTCTTCCGTTTCCATCATAAAATGGATGGATATATCCAAATAGATAATGAAAGACGGAGATTCGAATCAAAGGAGGAATGGATTTATTATGCAATATAAATAAAGCTTTTTCCATACAGGCAATAATTTCGGTTTCTCCAGATATTCCACGGTGAATTTCTTTCATATGTGGACTGTAAACGGAAACAGATTTTCTTCGAAAAAAAATTCCATCTGGAAGATTCAAAGGATCATTATTTTTAATTTCTTCACTCACTAATTCATTGTAAATATTTCGAATGTCAGAACAATTATGAATTGAAATTTTTTCATAATTTTTTAGTAAATTATATTTTTGAACTAATCCATAAAGACGCATATTTTTTTGTGTGATCGATTGTGTATTTAATATATCTTGAATCTCACGTCGAGTACTGTTTACACCTTCAATCTCATTTGTAAGTTTTACTTCATCTATAAGACAGGTTTGAGTATACTGTTCCAGAGCAATCTGAGGGAGTTTTGATTTTAAATAGATTAAAGTCTGGGTAAGTTTATAGATTCTTGATGTTAAATTTAAAATTTCGGTAGTTGGGAGTGAAAAGCATGGAAAACCATGAATTTCAAAATCATAATGTAATACCAGTTCATTTTCATATCGGGAAGAATAGATAGATTCAAATTGATTTCGGTTTGTATATCGATATTTTTTTAAAATGTGATAATCCATAGTTATCCTCCTTAAAAAATATAAAGTAAATTTTAATAATAATAGAAGTATAACATAAAAAAATAAAAAATATGCTATTTTTTTAATTTTTTATGTTATACTACATGTAAAAATAAAAAAACGAGAGAAATTTTAATTTCTCTCGTTTTTTATGAGCAATTGATAAAATTATCGTTTCTTTTTTCGAGAAGCTAATTGATTTGCCAGATTCACGATCGTCTCGATCGGATTTGCAAGCTTACTATGATTCATAGCTTCAATATATTTATCACGATCTTCATAAACACTGTTAACAGCATTCAATAAAGTTTCGCTTGTAACATCCTTCTCCTGAAGCACATAGCTGTATCCCTGATTCTCAAAAGATTCAGCATTTAGGATCTGGTCTCCACGGCTGGCTTCTAATCCAAGAGGAATCAGGATATTTGGCTTTCTAAGTGCAAGAAGCTCACAGATTGCATTCGCTCCAGCACGGGACACAACAACATTTGCACATGCAAAATAATGTTTTAACTCATCTTTGACATATTCAAACTGTTTGTAACCTTCTCTGCCCTCAAGGCTTTCATCCAAGTTATTACGTCCACACAGATGAATGATCTGGTATTTTTCAAGTAACGCATCAATGTTACTGCGGATCGCATTGTTGATCGCAACAGATCCAAGACTTCCACCAATAACAAGAAGTACAGGTTTTTCTTCTGTAAATCCACACAGACGAAGTCCTTCTTCACATTTTCCTGTAAATAATTCTTCACGGATCGGAGAACCTGTTAGTACAGCTTTTCCTTCAGGGAGAAGTTTTACTGTCTCAGGGAAGTTGCAGCATACTTTACTTGCACTAGGAATACTTAACTTGTTTGCTAATCCTGGAGTCATATCAGATTCATGAATGATCACGGGAATATGGAGCTGCTTGGCAGCGATCACAACAGGTACAGTGACAAAGCCACCTTTGGAAAATACAACGTCTGGACGAAGTTTCTTTAAGATTTTCTTTGCTTCAAAAAAACCTTTGATAACTCTGAACGGATCAGAGAAGTTTTTGATATCAAAATAGCGGCGAAGTTTTCCAGAAGAAATTCCATAGTAAGTAACACCGATATCTTCGATCAGTTTCTTTTCCATACCTTCGTAAGAACCAATATAATAAATATTATATCCTTCATCGATCAGTTTCGGTACAAGTGCCATATTTGGTGTAACATGTCCGGCAGTTCCTCCACCGGTTAATACGATTCGTTTCATGATCTTTTCACCCCGATTAATTATTTTCTTTGTACGCGATCAGTGCTTTAGAAAGCTGGTCTGGACAAGAAGTTCCACGGAAACCACACTGAATTCCAGATAATTTCTCAATGACTTCATCAATAGGCAGTCCTTTTGCTAATGCAGCGACGCCAGTTGTATTCCCCTGACATCCCCCAACGAAATGGATATCTGTTAAGATTCCGTTTTCTACCTCAAATTCAATTTCACTGGAACAAGTTCCTTTTGTTTTATATACCATAATTCTATTATCCTCCTGTAAATATATATCAAAAATTAAGTATCTGGTAAAATGCCTAGACACACAACAAATTATAGTGCAAGAGAGAGTGTATTTCAAGAGATTCTTATTTGACATAAATTACGATTTCTCGTAAACTGAAATCAACATAAAAGAAAAGGAGATAACATATGATTGGTATCATTGGAGCCATGGAAGAAGAAGTCAGTCAGCTGATCGAAGCTATGGAAGAAAAAGAAAAAGTAACCTGTGCAGGTATGGATTTTTATTGTGGAAAGTTAAAAGATAAAGAAGTTGTGATCGTGCAGAGTGGGATTGGTAAGGTAAATATGGCATTATGCACACAAATTCTTGCAGATCGTTTTGATGTAAAAGCTGTGATCAATACAGGTGTTGCAGGTGGACTATATAAAGACATTGAGATTGGGGACATTGTAATCTCCAAAGATGCAGTTCAGCATGATGTAGATGCAACTGTTTTTGGATATAAAGTTGGGGAAATCCCTAGAATGGATACTTCTTATTTTGAGGCAGATAAAGAGCTGATCGAACTTGCCAAGAAGACATGTGACGAAGTGAATCCAGATATCCACAGCTATGTTGGAAGAGTAGTCAGTGGTGATCAGTTTATTTCAGATAATAAGAAGAAACATTATCTGATCAATGAATTTGATGGATACTGTGCAGAGATGGAAGGTGCAGCGATGGCACAGGCAGCACATTTAAATCAGATTCCATTTATCATTCTTCGTGCGATCTCTGATAAAGCAGATCAGGAAGCAGCAGGAAGTTACGAAGAATTTGAAAAAGCGGCAATAAAACACATTGTTCGTCTGGTTCTTGGAATATTAGACAGAATGTAGTCTAACTTTGTAGGACGGTTTCTCTTAAGTTTCGATAGATATCCTTTTATAATCATAAGTAACATATATATGATGAAAAGGAGTGGTATCTATGGAAATGTTAAGGGAAACTTTTTTTATGAAAGGATTTATAACAGCAATGGTGATCGCAGTTCTTACTAAGGTCATAGTTTGGGCAAATTATCATAGATTGTTAGTATCTTCAGAAGAAATGGAGAGACCAAAACGGTATTGGATCGGCACATTAAAAAAGAAAATAGAAAACTATTATAATCTGCAAACAAAAGTGAATAATATCAGCTGTATTGTGGATAAATATTTTGAAGCGGACAAGATATTGGGGATAAATTCGTTTTTCCTGGAACAGATTCCAGGGTTTTGTGCAATTATCTGTGTAGGTCTTGGATGTCTGGG
>ERZ825159.1686-NODE-1686-length-20295-cov-108.297283_pt1 | contig 20295 bp, 20 predicted proteins | sample MGYA00519932_ERZ825159 | MGnify/ENA primary metagenome ERZ825159 (study PRJEB31778, sample SAMEA3449191) | human gut metagenome | biome: human gut; feature: human-associated habitat; material: faeces | place: United Kingdom | collected 2010/2012 ...
ATCCCCAGTAAACACTGGGGATGGAGTTGTATTGTCATAGGGGTTGGATGCTTACGAAGTTAGTAATTATCGGAGTAGATAAAGTGAAAAAAGTATGTTATGGTTCAGTATTGGTTAATACAAAAATGAGTCCTAAGGCAGCTTATTCCGATTCTTTTCTTTCAGCCCAATATCTTCTTCATCAAACAGATTATCCTGAATTCTTGAAGTATGATAGTTTTGTTGATTGTGGCATGCTCTTTTCTATCCCATTAAAGAAATTGATGGAAGGAGAGTATTTTGGAACTTTGACCTCCCAAGATCTCCAAGGAATCTTTGAGGTACTTAAAACAACTGAAACTCTTACTAATAAGGAAAAGAAGAGATTTGGAATCATTTGAAGAAGTTAGTTCCATTTTGGAACATACTGCCTCTGATGGGCACCTCCCCTGAGGTAATCCTCTCAAAAGTAGTATAAATACAATATTCCTCATTCGAGCGACGACAAGTGCAGAGCGATACTGCAATGAGGAACAATTCTGGTGGGCTTAATCTGCAAGCCCCCTCCATGCACTCACTTTCAGCAATATAATTGCAAGCTGATCTCCATAACAGCTTGGCGGTCCCATCCCGCAAAAACCTGGCGAGGGCTTTGATGCCCCGCCAACCCTATAGCGTAGCGGTTCCGAGCACCGGAGGGCGGTTACATCCCTTGCCCTTTTGGAAAGGGCGAGGGCTTGGGTGTGGGTTAAGGACCCCCTCTTCGCAAGAGGGGGACAGGGGAGTCGAAAAATGTTATAGTGCTTAGCTGCTTATTACGAAGCATGCAATGCTGAAAGATTTCGCTTCACCATTCGATATCACCGTAGATCTCTACAAGTAATTGGTCAGAGTTGAAAAAACTCCCCCAAAATTTGGTGGTTTCACAGAAAACCCTTATCTTTGCTGCGAATTAAATATAGAAGTTATGGCACAGTTAACATTACAGATAGATAGTCCATCTTTGTTGGAGCAATTAAAGAATGTCCTCTCTCTTATGAGAGGCGTTAAAATAGTTTCAGACTCCCCTGTTTCAAGGAGTGCTGCTTTGGAAGATGTTCCAAACGCAGAAACTTTGGCAGCAATGAAAGAGGCTGAGAGTGGTCATGATGCGGGAGTAGTTCGAGTAGATAGCTTAGAAAGTTTCATGGCATCAATGGAGGAATAGGGTTTATGAAAGAAATTCGAAAGACCTCGCAGTTCAAGAAAGATTATAAGCGTTTTAAGAATGATAAAGAATTTGTAGAAACGCTTATGGGGATAGTTAAGCTTTTGGCAGAAGGCAATCAGATACCGGAAGAATATAATCCTCATTCTTTGAAAGGCAACTGGAAGAACTATATGGAATGCCATATAGAAAATGATACACTTTTGATTTGCTTTGATAAGAACAATAATGCAATAGAATTAGTTCGTTTAGGTTCGCATTCTGAATTATTTGGTAAAGGACGTAAGCGCTGATCTCCATAACAGTCAGGCGGTCCCATCCCGCACAATATGGCGAAGACCGCTTTGGTCCGCCAACCTTAGAGCGTAGCGGTTCCGAGCACCGGAGGGCGGTTACATCCCTAATCCCTATGGTAGGGATTTAGGGCTTGGGTATAGGGTAAGGACCCCCTCTTCGCAAGAGGGGGACAGGGGAGTCGAAAAAATACAAGACTAAGATAATTATGAATAAAGAAGAAAGAAATACCTTTCGAAAGGAAATGTTAGGTAAGTTAGAAGAACAATGGGCTAAGAATAATCGCCCTGAAGACGATCTCTTCTATTACCACCCTTCTGAAGATAAAATAGTCTTATCTCATTCCCTATTCTGGGTAATGACCCAAAACATAAAAGGTAAGGTAGGAAAGGAAAAGTACTTATTGCTTCTCCGCCAATATCAGGAAGAGATGCTCGAAGCCTGGCTTACGGAATCGTCAGATTTCAAAGACCTCTTGCACTATTGCAATGTCATCTATTATAGTAGAATAATAGCATATGTCTAAAGATAATAACAACTTAACAATATTGTCAGGGCAATCAGTACTCTTGCCTTCTCAAAATGAAATTCAAAGGAGAATATATTCTATTCGTGGCGTGCAGGTGATGCTTGATCGTGACCTCGCCCAGCTCTACCAAGTTGAGACAAAAGTTCTTAATCAGGCAGTAAAGCGTAACATGAAGCGCTTTCCTGATTATTATATGTTTCGTTTGACAGAAGAGGAATGGAATAATTGGAAGTCACAATTTGTGACCTCCAATTATATGAGTGAAGATGAAATTCAGGCTATAAAGATGGGAGTCAGACGTCCTCCTTTTGCTTTTACTGAACAAGGTGTAAGCCAATTTTAGATTGTTATGTGAAAAGTCGATTTTCATACCTTTGAGCGTTCACATGATCGTTGGCTTATTATAGACGATATCGTTTATCATTTTGGTGCATCTCTAAAAGATTTAGGAAAGCGTTGGTTTTCTGTCGATATTGTAACAGAACATACAGCAGATGATTTTATTTCGCGCCTGTAAAAGGCAGAATGTTAAAAAATATCCCCATTCGAGTGGCGACAAGCGCAGAGCGATACTGCGGTGGGGAACAAAAATGGTGGTCTCAACCAGTAAGCCGCCCCCCATGCACCCCCAATCAGCAAGCTATAGCAAATTATAGCAAGTTATACCCAGGCGGTCCCATCCCGCACAATTTGGCGAGGGCTTTGATGCCCCGTCAACCTTATAGCGTAGCGGTTCTGAGCACCGGAGGGCGGTTACATCCCCGCTTCCTGAGGTTTCTGTCCCCTACAAGGGGAACCGAAGGGGTCGTAAAGACTATTGAGAGGGGCTTGGGGAGAAAGTGGAGCTCTCCTTGCAGGAGAGACGGAGAGGTAGAAAAAAGCCTTTATCAACAAGGAAGGACGGGATGATTTGCATGCAAAGCCATTTTGACAATCATGTGATGTAATCAGAATGAATACAACGAACAAAGGGGAACGACCAAAGACTGGTTGTTTCCCTTTGTTCGTTTAGAGTCAATGGTATCAGGTGTATCTGTCATCATCACAAAGGTTGCAACCAAACGAAAGATGGAGAAACCACCACGCAAATCTATCTCAATTCTATCAAAAGCTCAGAAGTAGATGATGCCAACGCCAAAATACTGGCAGCCCTATAAGCTGCAAAAAAGAATAAAAAGAGGGATTTTGTAAAATGAACCAAAATGAACCATTTTTCCTGAATCTTTACATGAGAGATACAGAAAAACCGAAAACTTTCGTTCAATCAACGACTTAGGAAATTATGTACGAAAAGAATAGTAAAATAATGTTGATTTTCGTAGAATGATATTAATTTTTTAACACGCATAATTTGCTAGTTTCCAACAATTTTCGTATTTTTGCAAGGAGATTCTGTGTCTCTTATATCGAGATTCAGATGAACGTCATCAAAAAACGAACTTGATTCGCATGATGAAAGAGACAAATATACAATCACAGGTTACGTCCACTATTGCAGGGGACGACGGCGAAGCCATGGCAAAAAGTGAAGGATGTGTAGATGAAAATGGTTTTGTAGCAACAGATCCGACGCACTTTGGAAAGCCGTATCATGATAAACAGTCGAGGTAAACGTGTTGTCCGTGAGGCTGTTTTCTTACCACCTTTGTCTTTGTGAGAGTTGAGGACAAAAATCTTAATGAAATCCGCTTCCGGTCCGATGTCTATAAGATGCTTTCGGAACCAGGCAAATGTGCCCCATATGCTATCCCTGATAGCAAATTCGACAATTTCAGCGAGCGAGAGTTTGAAGAGAAGGTTGCAACTTCTATCATCCTGAGGCTGATGGTGGTATCTCTATTCTCGATGATACCCTCGGTATCGATAGGAAAATTCCTACAGAGCATGCCAATCTCTCAGAGAAAGATACAAAGCATGCAATGCTGAAAGACTTCGATTCACCATTCGATATCAATGTAGATTTATACAAATAAGTGTCTTATGTTAGATAAAGAATTTTTAGATTAAGGTTCTCGATTGTAAAATGAGTATAATATTTTCAAACTATGAATACTATCAGTTTAAGTGTCTACTGTATTACTTTATATAAGCGCTTTAAAAATAAAGATTTGGAAAACTTATCTAGTTTTGATCATGGAAAGGACTTTCTGAGTTTAGTTGATCAGCTATTTTTGTCTTGGAAGCAAGATGTTGAGTTAGCCCTTTACAATGATGAGCAAGCTAAAAAAGTAAGTAGGCTGCGAAGAATAGGTGATGCCTGCTGGGAATATCATCGCCATACGACATTTATTGATGGAATTATAGAAAGCGGTGAGTATGGAACACAGGAAGATATAATAGAAATCAAAACTGGTCGTTCTAAGTATGTTAAGAAAAAAGAAGATGCTAGCTTGAGACCTTTCTACTTTATGTTTTATCATAAGCCTAATACAGAAGAATGCTTTCTGTTAGTGGAAAGAATCGGTCAAAATGGTATTGTCACCGTTTTGGAAAAAGCATTAAGAGAGTTTTTGAGCAATGCCCTGTCTGAGGAATATACGCTTGTGCTTAGACCTTATCTGATGCCAAAGGTCTTGAAGTTAAATATGGAGTCTGTTGGTGGCGCTAAACGAGTTATCTTGAAAGGGATAAAAAATAATGCAGTAAGTGGTACTGCCAAGCAGCAGATGTTTGCAGGTTGTGCAACAGAAGTGTCTTTCGTCGCACCCAAGAATAACTATATTCCTGGATTTGAAACACTCTTTGAAAAACTGAAAAAAGAAAAAGATAAGGGTGAAACTTGCAAGATAGATGCTTATGAATGTCAAGATGTAGCCTTTGAGGTATCATTCAATGGAAAAACAAGAATGTTATCTGTTGCCAATATTACCAATATGGGTATGAATGTAGATGTCACTAATAGGGTTAAATATGAAGGCGCTACAGGGTATCCAACTTATGCTTCTCTTAATGAGCAAGCCCATCAAGTTTTATCATATTTAGATTCATAGAGTTATGGGAAGAACATATAAGATTATTTTATGGGCGGCTGGTATTCTAGGATTTGTATGTGTTGGAATTTCCTTCTATTACATATACCTATATTCTACATTTACTGACGTACAGGAAACTGTGAAATCCCAGTTGTCGTCTAATGTTGGTGACTTTATTTCCGGAACCATTGGCACTATACTTGCTTTTATATCAACATTGTTTTTGTTTGTTACCTTTCGTGTGCAGCAAGTTCAATTTGAAAAAAATCAGTTAGATGCCTATCGTCAAAGATTTGAAGGAACATTCTTTAATATCATGTCCATGCTCTATCAAGTAAGAACAGAGGTGAACCAACAAATTTGTCTTAATTCTAAGCTAAAGTCTAAGAATCTTTTTGAGTTTTATCATTCGTTTGTTGATTTCTATGATCACAAACTAGACAAAGAGGCAGACTTTAAAGAAGCAATGACGATTTTGTTAAAAGACAATTATCAAAAGACAGAATTAGAAACCGCCATGTATGATTTAGGTCATGCTTATGATGAATATGTGGAGAGTCAAGGCTGTAATGCAGGTTTCTTCTTCCGTTATATTCATAATTTGATAACTTTTGTCATTCATCATTGGGGAGGTGAAAAACAAAAGGATGTTGCCATTGGTTATTTGAATTTTATCCAAGCGCAACTGACCAATGAGGAATTGGCTTTGTTGTTCTATGATAGCATCTCTAGAAAAGGTATGGATAAGAAGCGAGTCTATACATTCAAGGAAAATATGGATGAGTATTCTTTCTTGGAGAATATTCCCGAGTTCATTTTGGCAAACAGAAACCATTACAAGATATTCGCTCATACTATGTTTAAGTTCCTGAATGATGATGAGAGAAAAAATGTAGTTTCGAAGTTTAATAAAACAAGTTGAATATAAAATATGCCTTACTTGTTAAAGTAGGGGTTGGCTGATAATTTAAAATGATAATATGAAGATTTCTAGATTGGATAAACCTATATCTTATTGGTCAGACAATAAGTCACTTCACTGCCCAGAATTTGGCATTTATGTTCGGGTTGTTGGAAAGTTGCAAATTGAACAAAGTGAACTTTGGTGAGTACATCGAGGATATCCTTACTCTCATACTTTGTGGAGAGGAGGTTGATGCCTCGTTCTTACCATGTGGCTATGTTCGCCATTTTGAAGATGGTACGCTTGCGGAGTTAACGAAACCATCCCAAGCCATCGCTTGATATTAAATTTTAGAAAATCAAAACTTTATTCAAAAATACTGGTACGGCTAACCCGCTGATAAATAGTGGGGACGCTGTATTGGTGATATACAATTTTAGTGTTATGAATAGAAGAAGATTTATACCATGTATGACGCCATCATTAAAAGGTGTGTTTGAGGTGTTTGGAACTAATGCTTCAGGAAAAATACCTTCTTATCAGTACGAGGAGTCTTTTTCCAAATTGTTGCAAAATTTTAATTTCCAAGAAACCATCTATAAACTGAAGGAAATTAAGGATTTGGATGGTCAGAGGTATTTGATGGATTTTGTAGCAAGAAGATTGCCTAATGGCAAAAAACTAATTTGGGGAGTTCCTTTCCCTCAGAATTTAAGTGACCTTTGCCAAAAATCATCTAAATTCTATCGTGCATATGATTTAGAGTCTGAAATAAAATGGATAATTTCTTGTTTGAGAAAATATAAAAAAGAAATAAGGGTATTTGTCAAATATAGAATTGAATATGAACAATCTTTTTTAAAAGGTAAGTATGATGAATGCCAAAATCTATTAGATAAAGTTCGTTCAGAGATTGGAATTTCTTTATGGTATTATGAAAGCCAGTTTCTTGTTTATGAATATGCGGATGAACGTTCGTTGTCTATTAAAATGATGTCAGATGAGCTGGAACGAGCTATTGATAAAAATAACAATTATATTCTCTATATCTTTAAATGTCTTTTTGATAGAAGTTCAAGTGACTTAGCTCCATATTCTTACGATGATAACTTACATGCATCATATAAAAGAAATAGAAATGAGCTTCATGAAGATTATTATAAATATTTGCTATTTAGACTCAATTATTTCAATTATTACAAAGATGTTGATTTGAGTAAGATTTGTCTGTTTGAGTCATTGTCAGCATTGGTTGATAGATATGAAATATTAGTAACATTAGTCAAGTCGGTTGTTGTTACAGGTAAAGAATATAAGTCGTTTAAGGATGATCTTCTAGAGCTGTATTCTATATCGCATGATAGAGAACTTTGGCCAGTATTAAGATATTTAGGCGAAAGCATTGATATGCCTGGATTTTACAATTCATCTTTTGTTTCAATTTTAGATGAATACTATAAAGGAAACTATGCAAAGTGTATCGAAATTTGTCGTGATTTTTGTGATGCAGAAACTTCGATATTTGATGTATGTGTGATATATAGTCGGTGTTTGATTCATCTTAAAAAAGATTTTCAAGAACCTTTGATAGGTAAAAATGCTCCGTTAAATCAAATAGCACAATTAGTATTCAAAATATTGAATAGTGAAGATGTTGCCGATTCCATATATAATTTATATAAGATAGACAAAAATTTATATAGCTTCCACATTGCAACAGATTTGACTTGTTTTCTAAAGCGCGAGGAAAATCAGAATATTGATGGGCGTTTGAAATTGGTAAATTCATGGGCTTTTGATCCAGAAGCTTCACTTTATTTTGAGGATAAAGCTATGTCTTTAGAATACTTAAAGAGTTTTCGGTCATTTGGAAATTCTGTTTCGTGCAGATTGTGGGAAAGCAGAATAAAGCAAGAAGTAACTTCAGATGCGTCTTTATGCCGAACTTTTAGGGAGAGACACAATGCTGAAATATACTTACGAAAAGGTCAATATATAGAGAGCTTGGATTTGTTGGCTAAGTTGGAGACTGATGCATCTTTGTGTTTGCCTTCTAAACAAAAAGTTATCAGTCGAAAGATAGAATGTCTTTTTAAACAAAAATTGATTTCCAAGGCGATAGAAACATATGTTGATTATTATACATTGAATGTAAATCTTGTAGCTAAGGTTAATACGGCTTCTATCATAGAGTATATGCAATCGCAATTATATTGTGGATTTGATAGAACGATAGATTTGGCAATTTTTGTAGGAGTCAACTGCAAGAAAATTGTGGATAAGAGTTTTATCTTATTTGAATTCTGTGAGCTTAATGATGCGTTTAAACCATCAGAACTGATTAAAAAATTAGAAGGAAAAGCGTCTATTGAGCGAATAGAAGCATTCTTTGGTGTAATGAATGATAATGAGACATTAAGACACTATTTCAACATTTCAAGTTTTCAGGATAGGTTAGAAGAACGAAAGGTTATTTTGGAGTATTTAGTTCATCTGAATACATTTAAGAGACAAATTTATGAGGATGAATTGAAGTCTGTTGTTGATGCCTTGTTTGTATATAAAGTGAGTCAAAATATCGATAATAGTAAAATATATGCAGATGTCGTATCAATCAAAAAATGGAAACTTCCAGAGTTGGATAGCATGTATAAGAGATATTCTCGATACTTTGATATTCTCTTTAAGGAGAAGAAGTCTATTTATTATATAGACTTTGATGATAGTTATCTTTTGATGGAAAATACAAACTATAACCAAGAAGTAAAGTCTGAAATTTCTGTCAAAAGTAATGGAATCTATGAAGTGTTTAAAGATATCTATGATTATATTGTAGATAAGTTTTTATACAGTGAATATGGACTTGTAGCTTATTTAAGCACTCGTGTTCGCCATGGGGAATTGGAAAGTGAATTGCGCCCAGAATTATCCGGTAGAAATTTAGTGTTGTCTCAAATAAATAACGAATATGTTTTTACTTCATATTGGAAGGATACGTATAATTTGACAAATGAAGAAAATCGAATTCTAAATGAGGCTTTAGTCAAATTTTCTAAGGCATTTGATGAGTCTGTATTCTATTTGATAAAAGAACTTTTGCAAATTAAGTCAGAAGAAAAGCCTCATGGATTATTTGATTTTGTCTTGTCGGAGAATAAAATGGTGTTTTGGGCGATAGAATGTGGCTTAGCTACTGTAAGGGCAGATAACAAGCAGGTCTTATTCTGTGATAAAGTTTTTGAAAAGTTGTGGGATTTGACAAATGTTGGATTAGATAAGATTAGAAAGTATATATCTACAGATTTTCAAAAAGCGATAAATGATCAGATTGCAACTTTAAAATATGATTTGGAGTCAATGCCACGATATTGTAAACAAGATATAATGGAAAGTATAACAAAGGCATCGTCAGCTTTATCTACAAAAATACGAAAAGTGACAGAATGGTTTCATGTGACAGGAATGAAACGTGAGGATGTAGACTTTAAAAAATTAACCTATCAGGTATTTAATAATATATTGATAGCTTATCCTAATTTAACATCTAATATAAAGAACCCGACAATAAAGGGAGATTCATTTTTAATAAAATCTCAATATGTTATTCATTTTGCAGACTTGTTTAGAAATATTTTCTCAAACATGTTTAAACATGGTGGTGTTGAAAATCATGTGTTAAGAATTTCTATTATTATAGATATAGCTAATGATACATTACAATTGGAAGCTGTAAATTCTTTACCTAAGGGTGTTGATGAGTCTAAGCTTAATGAAACATTCAAAGAGAAAATAGCTACCCAAGGAGATTCTTATAACCGTGAAGGTGGAAGTGGATTGCCAAAGATAGCTAAAATTATGAAATCAGATTTGCATGTTACCGATTCTAAATTCTCTATGTATGCCAAAGACGGCAACTGTTTTACAAATATAATTTTATCCATAAAAGACTTGAAAGTAGATGCAGAAAAGATATAATATTCTTATTATTGAAGATAATGAGATAAAGTTAGAAAAAGTCAAGGAGTTCTGCCAAAAGACTTATTCTTCCTTTAGGGTAGAAGATAGAAATTCTTACAACTCTGCTCTTCAGGAAGTAATCATGCATGGTAATAAATATGATGTTATATTGCTTGATGTTAGCATGTATACCTATGACGTAAATCAAAAAGAAAATGGTGGCGAGCCTGAACCATTGGCAGGAGCTAATATTTTGCGATTTATGTTATTGAGGAAAATCGTGACTCCAGTAATTGTTGTTACAATGTATGAAAGCTTCGTTGATGGAGTGAAGATTGCTGAACTAGACGAGCGTTTTAGAAAAGATTATAGCTCATTTTATAAAGGCTATGTATATTATAGCTTGAAAAATGATGATTGGAAAGAACAATTAAAGAAATATTTGGATGTATGCTTAGAATTTTAATAATGGATGATAAAGATGAGAAGATACTTCCTATAAAGAAAGTATTTACTCAAGAATGTGGCATAGAGTTAGAATGTATAGATGTCGCAAAGTCATTGAATGAAGGTAGAAGTTATCTCTTCAAGAAACAATATGATATTCTTCTGCTAGATTTAGTCATGCCAGTAAATGAAGGTGAACAAGTTGATGCAACAAATAATTATAGCTTTATAGACGAGTTTGATAAGGTTGGTCGTTTAAAAAAACCAATATACATTATAGCTTTGTCAGCTTATGAGGATGCCATTACGGCGAATGCACAGAATTATGAAAAGAAGTTATGGAAATTAATTCATTTTGATTTAAAGAAAGAAGACTGGAAAGAGGTTCTAAAAAATGCAGTCAATGCAATTGATTCTTCTAAATCGCAGTTACAGTTGGCAATAAAAGAAGAGATGACCTTTGATTATGGTGTTCTTTGTGCTTTACCTGAAGAATTTGAGCAAATGTTGAAAGCTTTTGGAAAAGATAAGTGGGAAGAATTCACTATTGAAGGGTTTGATTTTTCTCTTTACAAAATGCATCTTCGGACTGTGAAAGGTAATACTCTTAGAATCGTTGCTTTATCTTGTAATGAGCCAGGGATGCAGTCTGCTTCTGTCTTATCCGCTTTCTTGATTTCTAAGTTTGAGCTAAAGGGACTCTTTATGACAGGTATTTGTGCAGGTATTAAAGATAGAGGTATTGAGTTAGGTGATCTTTTCATAGCAGAATCTGAATATGATTATGGTAGTGGAAAACTTGCCAAGAATCAAGATGGATCTTCTTTTGTAAAACCAGAACCCAAAGTTATTCCTTGTGATTATACTTTAAAAACAAAGATAAATGATTATTTGCGTTCGGATGTCGATGTATCTATGTTTTCTGCATTAAAAAATAATAACTTAGCTTTTGGGAAAAACGTACCAAGCATTCACCTTGCTCCAGGTGCTTGCGGCTCTTATGTTATTGCCAATGATGATTTTATGTCTGGGTTATTGGCTACTAATCGTAAGATGAGCGGCTTGGAAATGGAAGGCTATGGCTTATATGTTGCAGGGCATATACTTAATAAACCATGTTTGCTGGTAAAAGGAATAGCTGATTTGGGTGATTCTGCAAAAGACGATAAGTTTCATACTATTGGTTCTTTTATGAGCGCATGGTTCGTTTGTAATTTCTTAAAAAACAGTTATTAAGAATGGGTTACCTCAAATTTAAAGAATCAACTGGCAGAATAAAGCGTTATGATAGCAAAAGAATATTGTATAGCCTTTTGTGAAGGCTACTTCTACGCCCAATTAGGCGAGAGGCTTAACGATGGCAAAGTGACAGAACATACACTGGACGTAGCTAAGGAAACGGCTCAAACCTTTATGGAGCAACAGATAGCCTATTCTAGTTTTGATGAATAGGCAAAAGCAGGTGATGAAAGAAAACCTTCATGAATGGGCAGATACAGTGATGCAAGGTTTCAAGAAACGTTTGCGTGAGAGCGGCAGATTGATAGAATCTTGATGATGCGCTAGCCGACAAACAATCGCAACTATGTTGCGTAGGTACGCATCGGCAGCCCCTTGTGGGCACAGGCTCCGCTGACGATACTAAAACTCTGGCGGCGCTATAGCAGAGCCAGCTACATCCCCGCTTCCTGAGGAAGAGGGGCTTGGGGAGAAAGTGGAGCTCTCCTTGCAGGAGAGACGGAGAGGTAGAAAAATCAGTACTCTCATGTCTCATCAGTAGATGTAATCCCAGAGAAGGTGGAGAAACTCAACAATAAGATTTCTCCAATCCAGGACGATTACATCCGAAAAGTATTGTTATATCGCCGCAGCTTAGGCAAGGAAATCCGATTGTATGAATGCAAGAACTGCGTGGTTCATGCAGCCGATGAAAGCAAGGTGGTAGTTCAAGGCTTGGATGGCTATATCGTTGCCGAGAAGAATGGACAGCTGCTTGTTTGCTCTTTGAAAGAAGAACAGAGAATTAAAGAATTTGGAAAGTAATATATGTCAAATCAAACATCAGACAACAACAAACGAATAGCGAAAAATACATTGCTGTTGTATGTGCGAATGCTCTTTACAATGGCTGTAAGTCTTTTTACATCACGAGTGATATTGAATACACTTGGTGTTGAGGATTATGGTATTAATAATGTGGTTGGAGGAATCGTAACCATGTTCTCTGTACTGAGTGGTTCTCTCTCATCATCTATCAGTCGTTTTATTACATTCGAATTAGGCAAAGGTAACATTGAAAGGCTAAAGACGATTTTCTCTACAGGTGTGAATATACAGTTAGGAATGTCTGTATTGATAATCATCATAGCCGAAGCCGTTGGTATTTGGTTCTTAAATGCCAAGATGAATATACCAACTGATAGAATGGTTGCTGCCAACTGGGTATTCCAATGCGCTATCCTCACATTTGTACTCAATCTTTTGAGTGTGCCTTATAATGCAGCTATCATTGCTCATGAAAAGATGTCGGCTTTTGCATATATCAGTGTGGTGGAAGTCACATTGAAACTGATAATAGTTTATATGCTTATGATTTCACCATTCGATAGATTGGAAACCTATGCTGTTTTATTACTCTTAGTGGGTGCTGTTATCCGATTCATTTATGGCTATTATTGCAAACGCCATTTTGAAGAATGTACTTATCATTTTGTCTTTGACAAACCGGTTTTGAAAGAGATGACAGGATTTGCTGGATGGAATTTCTTGGGTAATGGTGCTTATATGCTTAATACGCAAGGTGTAAATATTCTCATGAACCTGTATTTTGGTGTCGCTGTAAATGCAGCACGAGGCATAGCAACACAAGTTGATGCAGCCTTGAAACAATTTGTTAACAACTTCACCACAGCAGTCAATCCTCAGATTACTAAGTCGTATGCTCAAGGTGATTTGGCTTATATGCATAAGCTTGTATGTCGTAGTGCAAAGTTCTCTGCGTTCTTAATGTTGTTTTTTGCGATACCAATCTTGTTGGAAACGCAGAGTATTCTAACAATATGGCTAAAAACGGTTCCGGAGTATGCTGCGATATTTCTACAATTAATAATTATTTCATCCTTTGTAGATACGGTCCTTGCTAATTCTTTGGTGACTTCGATGTTTGCAACAGGTAATATAAAAAGATACCAAATCATAGTTACAACAATAGGATGTCTTGTGTTTCCATTCTCATGGATAGCATTTCAATTAGGATTCCAACCTGAAATCGCTTATGTTCTATACTTTATCATTTATACAGTCTTACTTGGAGTACGACTATACCTATTGAAAGATATGGTGAAACTTCCTGTAATGATGTATGTTCGTGAAGTCTTATATCGAGTATTGCCTGTCATGATTATCTGTTTTATTATACCAATGATGATACGTTATTCTATGCAGGAAGGCTGGATGAGATTGATATTGCTTTGTTTAGTTAGTACTATAGTTACGGCTGTCGTAGAATACAGTATAGGCTTAACTAAAAATGAGCGTAAGTTTATTGTAGGTAAAATAAATAACAAAAATATAAAGGATAAATATCTTAAGATGAAAGAGTTACTAACTAAAATGGGGGGGGGTAAAAACCGATAATTTTTACCAATATCCTTGTGCTTTCTGTTTGTGTTATAACAAACAAGTGATGAACAATAAACAGGAGGCATGGCGATGAAGATATACAATTTGAGAATAGAGCGCAAAGAGGGTATGTCATACTTGATTTGCGATATGGAAGCTAAGTTCACAGATGTTAAGACCGTTTGGTATTCTGTTCATCAGGAATATGAAGACTGGTTAAATACTGATGTATATGACTCATTTTTGATTGCAGCTTTGTATCCTGCAATGTTCTATAAAGAGGATATCATTATTGAAGGTAATGTTTCAGAACGTTTGTTCTTCAATGTAAAGAACTATGTTCAAGACATTATTCGAGCTTTTCATCCAGAGTTCAGAAAGGCAAATGTAAAGGTTCAGGGCTTTTCAAATCCACATCAAATTGCTAAGAATGTGGGTACTGGATTCTCTGCAGGAGTAGATTCTTTCTCTACCATTTATGATCATTTGGAACGGGAGTCTGATGAAAACTATAAGATATCATCTTTATTCTTTTTCAATGTAGGTTCACATGGAGGAGGCGGTGAGATTGCCCGTCAGCGTTTTTTGAAACGATTTAACTATCTGAAATCATTCCCTGAAAGCAAAGGCTTACCTTATATTGGAGTAGATTCCAACTTGTTTGATTTCTATTTGAAGCCATGGGAATATCAGGCGGGAGCATTCCTGCGTGCATCAGCTATTTTGTTGTTCCAAAGAAAGGTATCCAAGTATTTTGCATCTGGTTCCAATTCATATTGGGAATTGATGTATTTTCCTTTCTCTAAGAGAACGGAGTATATGGAAGTGACCTTTTATGATGTATATGTTAATACGCTGCTCTCTACTGAATGTACAGAGATTATTGATGATGGTAATCAATATAGCAGAACACAGAAGACAGAGTTGATTGCAGATTATCCACCTGCACACCAATATTTGAATGTATGTGTTGATCATGCTGATGATTATCTTTCTGCTCAGAACTGTTCTATCTGCTCTAAGTGTTTGAGAACATTGATTACTTTGGAGTCGTTGAATAAGTTGGAGGCATTTTCAAAGGTATTTGATATAGAGAAATATAAGAAGATAAGTTATAAATACAAGTGTGAGTGCCGTTTGTTATATGATACAGACGAATATGCCAAGGATAATGTAGATTTTGCCATAGCTCATGGCAATCCAATTCCATCCTATGCAGAGGCTCGACTTTACCTTCTTCCTTCTCATGCAAAACATTTTGCAGGTAGAGTGTTGAGGAAGATGGCAAAAATAACTCATTTGAGATAAGAACGTATATGGCTTTAGATAGTGCTTCAAACAATAAGCGTATAGCTAAGAATACGGTTCTTCTCTATTTTCGAATGTTTGTGATGATGGCTGTCGGCTTGTTTACAAGCCGCATCATCCTCGATGCTTTAGGAGCATCAGATTATGGTATCTATAATGTAGTTGGAGGTTTGGTTACCATGTTCTCTGTCTTGACAGGAGCTATGTCTGTGGCCACAAGCCGATTCCTAACCTTTGCTTTAGGTGTCGGAGATAGAGAGCAGTTGAGAAAGACTTTCGTAACAGCAGTCAATATCCATTTATTGATAGCTGCTGCTATGATTGTTATTGCAGAGGTTGTGGGTATTTGGTTTTTGAACAATAAACTTAATATTCCTGCTGAACGTATGGGGGCAGCCAATATTGTGTTGCAATTTTCCATCGCTACCTTTGTAATCAATCTTATCAACGTACCCTACACATCATCAATCATCTCTCATGAGCGTATGGGTATTTATGCCTATTTTACGTTATATGATGTGTTTGTCAAGTTACTCATAGTTTATGCATTATATGTATCACCTATTGACCGACTGGTGATTTATGCGCTTTTACTGTGTTTGGCAAATTTGACGACACAGATTATTTATTGGATATATTGTAAGCGAAAGTTTGAAGAATGCAGATATTCCTTCTGTATGGATAAGACCTTACTGAAGAAGATGTTTGGTTTTATCGGATGGGCCTTTTGGGGCAATGCAGCAGTAGTGGCAAAGGACCAGGGAATGACCTTGTTGTTAAACATATTCTGTGGTACTCTTGTAAATGCAGCTCAGGGAGTGGCAAATCAGGTAAATGCAATGGTCAATCGCTTTGTCACCAACTTCATGACTGCCGTAGAGCCGCAAATCACCAAGCAATATGCTGCTGGTGAATACGAGTCGATGAACAAGCTAATCATCCGCAGTACCAAGTTTTCTGCTTTTCTCATGCTCCTATTGATAGTACCTATTATTGTGAATATAGATGATCTCTTAGGATTATGGTTAGTAGAAGTTCCTCTTCATACAAGTAGCTTTGTTTCACTCATTCTCTTTTATTCCTTTGTAGATTGCTTTACCACAGGATTGATAACGGGAATCTTGGCAAATGGAAAGATAAAGATATATGAGATAGCATTGACTGTAATATATGCTGTAAATATAGCATGTGCTTATGTAATCTTAAAGTTAGGTATGTCTCCTGAGGCTCTTTACGGCCTGCTTATCTTCTTTAAGGTAATTGTGTTTATTACTCAATTGATGCTTGGTAGAAGAATGTTCGCCCTTCCGTTAAGTGTCTATATTCGTTCGATGTTAAGATATGTTTTGCCGGTATTGGCATTGGGTATTATACTGATTTTCATTCCTTGGCATCTGTTTGATAATATTATTGCTAGAATGGCGAGTTCTGTAGTTATCGTAGAAACAATTCTGTTGTCATCGGTAATGCTTATAGGTTTAGAGAATAATGAACGAGCTTTTATATATAATAAGGTGAAAGAAATAACCAAAAAGATAAAGAAATAATGGGAATAAAATCTAAGTTGAAGCATACGATTTCTTTTTTGCTTCATGGCGAGGCCAAGCCAATTTACGCCAATATTCACTATCTTGCCCCAAACGAACATTTAAAGGGCAAAAAGATAGTCATTACTGGTGGAGGTAGAGGCTTGGGATTTGCTATGGCAAAGAAATTCGTATCTGAAGGAGCTAAGGTCTTAATTGCTGGACGTAATGAACAGACATTGAAACAGAGTGCATCAGAAATTAATTGCCTATATCTGCCTTTGGATGTTCAGGATACAACGTCATTTAAGGAGTTTATCGACAAAGCCGATCAAATGTTAGGAGGTATTAATTGCTTGGTCAACAATGCTGGTATATCACTCCATGAAGAAGGATTCTTGGCTGTTTCACCTCAACAGTTCGATTCACAGGTTGGTACGAATTTAAGAGGATGCTTCTTCTTAACCCAGGCTTTCATTGAAAAATGTACTGAAACTCATCTAGAAGAAACTAAGAATATTCTCTTTACTTCATCAGAAACTAGCATGACGGTTGATGAGCGACCATATGGCTTGACGAAAGCTGCATTGAATAGTTTGGTACAAGGTTTGGCATATCGTTATGTCAACGAAAATTTCCGTATCAATGCTGTAGCTCCTGGTGTTACCGTATCAGATATGGTCGGTGGAGATGCCAATGGTGATTTGCGTTATGGTAATATTACTCATCGCTATTACCTGCCAGAAGAAGTTGCAGAAGTTGCATCCTTTCTTCTCTCTGATGCCTCCAATTGCTTGAACGGGCAGATATTGGTATGCAATGAGGGAAAAACAATTAATGCACGTTGGAAATAAATTAAAGAAACATGTTTGGTATTATCAAGAAATATAAACTATGGTATCCTTGGCAAATGCTTAGAGTTATCTATTATAATTTAATGAGGATAAATAGGATAGGTAAGTCTTATCTTATTCCAGCTCCTCAAACTGTATTTGACATTCATAAGACTGCTTCAATTACGTTAAAAAATAATTTGATATTTGGATGGTGTAATATGAAATCTTCAAAAATGGAGACAGCTTTGTGTATGGGTAAGAATTCCCAACTCGAATGTGGGGGGGGCAAAACTGGCTGCCTTAACATGGTAGGCTATGGTTCTTATTTGCAGGTTGGAAATGGTGCAAAATTAAAAATAGGTGATAGCTTTATCAATCGAGAGGTAAAGATAATCTGTAATAAAAGCATAACTATAGGTGATGATTGTATTATTGCAATGGGTACGGTTATTAGAGATAATGATGGTGGCAATCATCAGATATTTGCACCTGGATACGAAAATGCTAAGCCTATCATAATCAGAAATCATGTATGGTTGGGTGAGAATGTTATGATACTCAAGGGAGTAACTATTGGAGAAGGGGCTATTGTTGCAGCATCCTCTTTAGTTTTAAAAGATGTTCCGCCACATACTCTTGTTGCTGGCTCACCTGCGAAAGTAATAAAAGATAATGTTAGTTGGAAAGCATAAATAAATGGAATCAAAATTTAAATATACAAATGAACGGAATGTTCAAATCGTTATAGCTCTGTTGAAGGCTCATGGTATTCATCGAGTGATAGCTTCACCTGGAACTACCAATATGACCTTTGTGGTTAGTATCGAAAATGACCCATGGTTTCAGATATGGTCATCTGTAGATGAACGAAGTGCAGCCTATTTGGCTTGTGGCATGGCTGCGGAGACTGGCGAACCTGTGACTATCAGCTGTACGGGAGCGACAGCTTCCCGAAACTATATGCCAGGATTGACGGAGGCATATTATCGCAAACTACCAGTTCTTGCTATTACCTCAACTAGAGGTAATCACAAAGTCGGTCATTTGATCGATCAGCAAATCGATCGTCGAAACATACCGAATGACATTGCTATGGAAAGTGTAACCATACCTATGGTCAAAGATTCTGAAGATGAACGATATTGTGAAATAGAGGCAAACAAGGCTATGCTGGCTTTGACTTTGAATGGTGGTGGACCTGCACATATCAATATGTACACAAGATATAGTAAGGATTTTAGTGTTAAAGAATTGCCACACGCAAATGCAATTTATCGTCATACTGTTTTTGAAAAGGAATGGCCAGAACTTCCACAAGATGGGAAAATCATGGTTAGAATAGGTTCTCATACAGATTTTTCTGAGGAGTTAACCCAGGCAGTGGATGCATTCTGTGCAACTTATGATGCTATTGTTTGTTGTGATCATACCAGTGGATATCGTGGCAAATATGAAGTACATTCACAAATACTTTGTGCTCAAAACCAGTGGGCATCACCATTAACTAAAACAAACTTAAGTATTCATATAGGTGAGGTTTCGGGTGATGGATTTATTTGTTCTGCCAATCATGTATGGCGAGTTAACCCTGATGGTGCTCTTCGTGATACTTTTGGAAATTTGCGTCGGGTTTTCATGATGCCAGAGATAGAATTCTTTAAGCACTATGCTAAGGAAGCAGCTTCTCATCATGAATATTTGAATAGCTTGAATCATGAAATTGAGAGTGTAAAAGCGCAAATCCCTGAGTTGCCATTTAGTAATATTTGGATGGCACAGCACATGGTTGATAAAGTTCCTGCAGGTAGTGAAATCCATTTTGGTATTTATCATAGTCTTCGTTCGTGGAACTTCTTTAAACTCCCTGCTGGTATTCAGGCAAAATGCAATGTAGGTGGTTTTGGTATTGATGGCGGCGTCTCTACAATGATGGGAGCGTCTTTTGTCCATCCCGAAAAACTGTTTGTTGGAGTATTTGGGGACTTAGCATTCTTCTATGATATGAATGTTGTTGGTAATCGTCATGTAGGGAATAATGTCCGCATTATGCTTATCAACAATGGTAAGGGAAATGAGTTCAGAAATTATCGTCATCCTTGTGCTTTCCTTGGCGAAGAGGCTGATGAATATGTTGCTGCAGCTGGTCATTATGGAAATAAATCTCATAAATTAGTAAAGGATTATGCAACTGATTTGGGATATGAATACCTTAGTGCAAGTAATAAAGACGAGTTTCTTGCAGTTGTTGACAAGTTCTTATCATCTGAAAAGAATGAGAATCCAATTTTGTTTGAGGTCTTCACTGAGACTGAGAATGAAAGTAACGCCCTAGAGATGCTTTGCAACATTGTTGTGGATCCTAAGTATGTTGCTAAACAAGCGATTAAGGGTGCCGTAAAGCAAGTCTTAGGCGATGCTGGCGTAAAGGCGGTAAAGAAAGTGTTGGGAAAATGATGTGAATATACAAAGAAAAATCCCAACCCATAAGCTTTTTAAGACTTACAAGTTGGGATGATTCTGAACACGAATAACTCGAATAGCACGAATATCTGGGAACTGTCCGGGCTTTCTAGAGATGGAAGTCGATTTCCTTCAGCCATTCCTTGACATCGAAGCAAGGACAGCTCTTGCGAACCCAGGGGAGGTCGCGATGACCTAGGATCTCGGCATCGGGATAGTCGAGGACGAGACTGTAGAGGAGGTCTTCCAGAGATG
>ERZ825159.1688-NODE-1688-length-20280-cov-4.982942_pt1 | contig 20280 bp, 16 predicted proteins | sample MGYA00519932_ERZ825159 | MGnify/ENA primary metagenome ERZ825159 (study PRJEB31778, sample SAMEA3449191) | human gut metagenome | biome: human gut; feature: human-associated habitat; material: faeces | place: United Kingdom | collected 2010/2012 ...
GAACCCACGTAACCAGCTTGGAAGGCTGGAATTCTACCATTGAACTACACCCGCAAGGTATTTCGTTTTTGTTGTTTTTGTGTCTCACAACGTATATTATTATAGCACGTCTTTCCGGATTTGTCAACCGATTTTTTGAAAAAAATCACATTTTTTGCATTTTTAAGAGCTGATTCGATAAAATCACAAATTTGATGGAAATAACATAAAAAACTGTGAAATTAGAACTGCGATTCTTAAAAAAATAATGTAAAAAACAGAACCGCAAAAAAGCAGTTCTGTTCCTTGCCATTATGGATTCAAAAGAAATGTGCCGATATTCAAATAAGCGGCGAAGAGCAGCCAGAGCAGATAGGGAATGTTCCAGCCAGCCGCAGCGGGACGAATTTTTCTGAAAATCACAATCATTGCAATCACCAGCAGAATCAACAGACCGATGACACCAATAGCAGCACCGAATTTTTGAAACCGGAAAAAGACGATGCTCCACGAAAAGTTGACGACAAGCTGTGCAGCATAGAGCAGCAATGCCGTTCTACGTTTTTTCCAAGGCGTGCTGTCAGCGTGTTGAATCAAGTATGCGGAAATTGCCATCATGGCATAGAGAATGCCCCACATCACAGGGAACACCCATCCGGGCGGCGAGAATGGCGGCTGATGCAAATTCTGATAGACTGTCCCAATCTCTCCGGCGAGCCAGCCGGAGAGAATCCCGACCAGTTCTGTGGCTGCCAGCCACAGAGAAAAATCAATCCATGCACCTTTTTTCATGGTTGCAGTTCCTCCTTTTTTCTGTTATTCTATGCAGAGTGGGAGGAAATTATTTGATAAAAAAGCAGGGCTGCTGCAAAATTTGCAACAGCCCCTTGACATTGACAAACAATGAAGTTTGTTTAATTATTTTGAATTAGTATATATTTCATTTTGCAAAAATCTAATATATTAATTATACCATCCTTTTGCAAGTCGCCTGCTTCCCAATCTGTCAATGTTGCATCTGGTATAGCAAGCAGCCATTTTTGCATCATAATCAGATCCAAAATATCAAATTTACCATCATGATTCACATCTCCTATAACAGAAGTTTCAATAGTTGTTATTGTCGTAGGAGCAAGAGTGGTTGCTGCCGTTGTCGGTGTGGTTGCAGGAGTGGTTGTTGTTATGATTGTGGTTGTCGTGGTGGTCGTGGTGGTCGTGGTTGTCGTGGTGGTCGTGGTGGTTGTGGTAGTTGTGGTAGTCACTGCAGGCGGAGGAGCAATTACAGTGCCGTTCACTGCACCAATTGCTTCATCTATATAGAAATTATCAGTATCTTTTTCTATTTCCACATAGATTTTAAAATTCGTTCCGTCTTTCGGCAACTGAAAACTTGGATTTGCAAGTTGTACATAGTTTCCTTTTACAGCGGAAGCAGAAGCGATTCTTGCATACTTTGTTTCTCCGGCAGTATTGGTATACTGTAGGGATAGTGCAGCATTTTTCGTATCATCACCATCCATATAGTTTAAGCACACGCTAAAACTATATTCTTTCCCTGCCTGAAATGCGGTTGCATTTAATGATTTTTCTGCACCATTCCATGCACTTTCCCGATTTTGTACAAGAAGAGCATTGGTTCCCTGATAAGGGATTCTTCCACTCAATGTAACATCAGACGAACCGTGACCCTGCCAATCGCAATTGCTCTCCTCAAATGTATCATGAAAATAATAGCCGTTTTCATCTGGTTCAACTGGCTTATCTTCCAATGTAACAACAAATGTGGAAACACTTTCTGCAGGAAGTTGTGCCCAGAATGTGCTGGTATCATGTTCCATATTTGCCGTTTCTGCTAAGTTTTCGGAAGCAGATGTCCGGTAACGGTCAACATCGGTAATCTGTGCATCTGCATTTACAGCAAACTGCTGAGAATAGCCTTCTGTCCCCTTGTTGATCGCTACGATGGTCACCTGATTATCATCGCCTTTGTAGGCAGAGATATAGACATTTTCTGACGGCTGTTCAGTGGCATCAATTCGCACATCGCCAGGACGCACATATTTAGAGTATTGTGCCATGCAATATCCACGCTTGCTGATTTTTCCGTCATCTGTCATCAATCCATAATGTCTGCGAATATACCACCAGGTATAGGCACTCATGTTTCCTACAACCATGGCATTATGAATATTTTCCGAAACCTGTAATGCTTCCGGATAACGATTTGCCGAATCCTGATCGCTATTTGGTACATAGACTTCTGTCATCCAAATTTCTTTTCCACAATTTTCAAGTTCCGGGAAATCCATCCATGCTCGCTGCGTGCCATAAAAATGCGTTCCGAATACGTCACAATTTGCCATTGCTTTTGCATTGTTCAATATCTTTGTATAGAATCTTTTTCCGCCATCTCCTTGATTGATCCAGGAAGCACCATCCGGAGAATACTGGAAAGATTCTGGTGACATCAAACGTGTGCTTGTGATCTGATCGCCATAGTTGGCAATGAAATCCGTTGTTTCATCTGTTGTCCAGCGTGTCCATTCAGAAGCATAGTCGGGTTCATTCTGTACAGAAATGGAATACAAATCGACTTGATTATTTTTCATATACGTGCCAAAATCATTCAAATGCTTTGCATAAGCTGCATAATTGGATTTTGGAAGATGCAGTTTTCCAATTTTACTATCCGGATATTTTTCCGCAAGATTTGCCGGTGGCTCCCAGGGAGAAGCAAAAACAGTAACCCCCATTTTTGTTGCGAATTGTGCGGTCGGAAGTGCTTTATTCCATTGGCTGTTATCCGGATTGACAAACACGCGCAGTACAGTCAACCCCAGTTCGTTCGCTCCATTTCCAAATGCTGTTTGCCGCTGTGCCGCTGTTAGATCCCCAGCCCATTCCGGATGATTGATTCCGCCAAAGCCACGAATGGACTGATGTTCTACATTTGTATCAACAACACAAACATCAGCAGCAGAAACAGATTTTGATGGGAAAATGGATGCTGTAGACATGGTCAGCATTGCAGCAATAAAACAAGCTGCAATTTTTTTGTAATTTCGTTTACTCTTCATATTAGCTTCCTCCTGTTAAAAGATGTCTGATTTATATATGCACCTTAATTATAGCAATTTTGTATAGTTTTGTATACTATTTTTGTCATCAATTTTGTATAATTGTCATATTCCCATCAGAATGCCTGTCAGCTGAATAAAAAGCGGGGCTGCTGCAAAATTTGCAACAGCCCCTTGACATTGACAAACAATGAAATTAGCTTAATAGAAGATTAATAAACCAAAGTAACGCTCTTGAGCTTCATGTTACCCCAGTAACCAAAGACCGTCATGGTATCCTGCGGATTGGTGATCTTGAAGGTAATGGTCTTGTCGTCCTTCATGTCAGCAGCACCGTAATCCATTTGAACAGCCCAGCTGCCGAGAACCAGCTTACCGCCGAATCCATATCCAGTCTCACCATCCAGCTGCAAAACGATTTCCTTAATGTCAGATGGGTGATAATCTGCCAGCGAATAAGCACTACCATACTTGACATCGGTCAGAACGACCTTCTTTTCATCGGAAGTCGTTGTGGTAGTAACCTTTGCTGTCGTGGTAGTAGCCTTTGTGGTTGTTGTAGTCGGTTTTGCGGTTGTAGTAGTGGTGGTAGTTGTGGTCGGCTTTGCGGTTGTAGTAGTAGTGGTGGTTGTTGTGGTCGGTTTTGCAGTTGTAGTAGTAGTGGTGGTTGTTGTGGTCGGCTTTGCGGTTGTAGTAGTAGTGGTGGTTGTTGTGGTCGGCTTTGCAGTTGTTGTGGTAGTGGTGGTTGTTGTGGTCGGTTTTGCAGTCGTGGTGGTAACTTTTGTAGTGGTTGCCGGAGCAGTGCCGCAATACAAGGTTACATCTTCAATCTGTATATCATCGCCGCCGTTCCATCTAAAGAATGTGAAAGTCTTTTGCTCAATATCGGTCATATCAATCGGGAATGTCAAAGTATTGCCATTCAAGTCGTTTGCATTATATGACTGATTTTTTGTCCAGTTTCCAAGAACGAACGCACCGCCGATGTACTGAAGATTTCCAGAGAAGGTGAACGAAATTGCAGTTGCATCCGGATAATTTGCCAGACTGTAGCTTTCGCCCTTCTTTACGCCAGTCAGGTGAATTTCAGTTGCACCATCTGGAACAGTTACCGCTGTTGTGGTAGTGGTTGCTTTTGTTGTAGAAGTAGTTGTAGTTGGCTTTGTGGTTGCTGGTTGTGTGGTCGTAGTCTTTGCAGTCGTCGTTGTTGTAGTGGTAGTCGTAACTGCTGGCTGCGTTGTGGTAGTGGTTGTAACCGGCTTCGGATTTGTGCCATGGTTCTGGAAGAAGTCATTCAGCAGCCCAGCCCAGTAGTTGCCCATGTTCTCATAACCTGCTTCATTCGGATGTACACCATCATGTAAGTCGGTCTGGTAATCTACAACGCTGTTGATGTCAGCAAACTGAACATTTTTGCCTTCGCTCTGCATCTTGAGAACAAGGTTATAGATGGAAGTGTTGTAAGTATCGATGCAGCCAGTAACGGTTTCCATCAGCTGGTCTTTTTCTTCCTGCGTGCTGCCCCAAGCGTTGATGCCATAAGAACCGAGCCAGTCTGCACGGGTGTATGCGTCAATGTCAGGAATGGTGGAAACGAAAACGGTGCTGTCAGCATCCAAATCCTGTAAGATAACATTGACCAAGTTTTCCAGACGGTCGGTAATACCGTCATTGTAGTTACTCAGAATATCATTTGTGCCGATTTGCAGCAGAACGATATCCGGCTGATAAGCAGCGATCATATTTTGACCGTTATACCAAGTCCCCTGAATGGTTTCCAGAATGCCGGAACGGTGTTCCTTGGTTGTCATTTCCTGAATAGCATAACCGCTATATCCGGCGTTGTTATCGTCATAGGAAACGGATTGTCCGTTGTAAGTAAATGTGTTGGAATTGCTTCCTTTCGGGCCTACCATATCAATGTTATAACCCATCTGTTCCAAGTCGTGGTACATATACTTTCGATAAGCACCGGAAGTCCAATAACCGTCTGTGATGGAATCGCCCAACGACAGAATTTTGACTGCCTCGGTATCTTCAGCAGCTGCCGGTGCAGCAGAAACTGTGCCAACTGCCAGTGAAGAAAGTCCAGTTACAGCTGCTAAGAGAGCAGCCAGCCCCTTTTTCTTAGTATACATATGATCCATCCCTTTCTATCATTTCCGTCGAAAATACGGCGGTTTTTTACTTGTTTTTTGAGTTTTCCTCTATTTTTAGTATACGCCTGTTCGACAAAAAAGTCAATCCCCTCTGGGAAGTTTTACAATTCCGCTGTACTTTTTACGAAAGAATCGTACACTTTATTTATAAAAAACTGTTCTTTTTATACAAAAATAGCGGAATCTGAGAAGATTCCGCCAAAGTGCTATTTTCTTGAAAAAAGGGAAATTATTTGCTTTTTACAGGTTCTGCGGTTTGCTGATTTTGTTCCATAAATTGTTGCAGTTGCATCATATATCGCTCCAGATTTGCATGATACTGTTCTTGGAATGTTTCGTCTGACTTCTTCAGTTCATGTAGATATTCATGCATATCCCGATTTTCTTCAATTTCAATCAGACATCCTGCAATGTTGGAGCAGTGGTCGGAAATTCGTTCAAAGTTTGTGAGGAGGTCTTGGAAAATATAACCCAGTTCCACAGTGCAAGCAGCTTTTTGCAGCCGTTCGATGTGTTTCTTTTTCATTCTCATATTGAATGTATCAATGACTTCTTCCATTGGTTCGACCTGATGAGCCAAATTCAAATCATCTTTGCAGAACGCATCAAATGCCAGATGAACCGTTTCCGTCAGAGCTGCTCGCATTGTCTGTAATTCTGACTTTGCTTCGGTAGAAAATGAAATTTGCTTGTCATGCATTTCCTGTGCAGACTGTGCGACATTCAAAGCATGGTCACCGATTCGCTCGAAGTTCCCAATTCCATGCAGCATCTTGGAAACCGTGCGATTATCCGAAGAGGCAATACTATGTTTGGAAATACGGACAATATAGGCGTTCAGCTTGTCCTCATACTGGTCTAACAGTTTTTCTTGTTTGGAAACAGCATGTGCAACGGATTCTGAATAGTTGTCATGCAGGCTGAGAGCTTTCAGAATGGTATCTTCTGCAAGTCGTGCCATATCATTGACAGAGGTACGGCAAGCTTCAATGGCAACGGCTGGCGTATTCAGCAGGATTTCTCCCGGCAAGATCAGCTGTTCCTTCTGGGTTTCTTCCGGCAGCTGTTTGATAACCAGATATGCCAGCTTTTCCAGCAGCTTCGAGAACGGCAGCAGCAGGAAGGTAACAACCATATTGAAAATGGTGTGTACCAGAGCAATGCCAGCATAGCTGATGGTCCAGTCCATAAAGGCAAAGTCTACAAATGCATTGACCAAATACAAAATTGGCAGCAAAATAATTGTGCCGATGCAGTTGAATGCAATGTGAATCACAGCAACTCTTCTTGCACTGCGGTTGACACCGATGCTGGAAATTAGGGCAGTGACACAAGTACCGATATTCTGTCCCATAATAATCGGGATTGCCATACCATAGGTGATATGACCTGTAATTGAGAGGGACTGCAAAATTCCGATAGAAGCAGCAGAACTCTGAATGACAGCAGTAATAATTGCACCCGCCAACACGCCGACCAACGGGTTATTGAATGCAGTTAAAATGTGGGAGAATGACGGAGAATCTTTCAGCGGTTCAACCGATTCGCCCATCATCATCATGCCTGTGAACAGAACAGAGAATCCAACTAAGATACGACCAATATCTTTGGTTTTGTTGTGCTTGGCAGTCATGATCATAATGATACCAATGAGAGCCAACACAGGGGAGAATGATTCCGGTTTAATGAGCTTCAGGAAAACGCTTTCCCCACTGATGCCAGACAGTGCCAGCAGCCAGACAGTTAAGGTTGTACCAATGTTAGAGCCCATGAGAATGCCAATGGTTTGTCCAAGCTGCATAATGCCGGAGTTGACCAAACCAACCAACATGACCGTAACCGCTGAGGAAGACTGCACGGCGGCAGTAATGCCGATACCGAACAGCAGACTTTTCCATTTGTTTGAAGTGATTTTTTGCAGGATCACTTCGAGTTTACCGCCCGCCAGCTTTTCCAAACCGGAGGACATGACGTTCATGCCATACAAAAAGAATGCCAGACCGCCAAACAGGGTGAGAAAAGAAAAAATATCCATCCGCAAGCACATCCTATTTTCAATATTTCGCTTATTTTTTCAAAAAAGCGATTTTATGATATCTCTTTCATTATAGGAGAAAAAGCGGATTGCTTTGTAACATCAGCGTAAAATAAATGTTAAGTTTTCAAATGTTCTACAAAGTTTTGACTTTTTAAACAAAAACTGCACGAAGAAATTCGTGCAGTTTGTAATATATGACAAAATTTGTAAAAAATAGATAAAACACAAGTGAATGGAAAATGAATCCAAAAGTAGTCCCTTATGCTTCAGCGTAGCCGTTCGGATGATTCTTGTGCCATCTCCAAGCATCGCCAATGATTTCTTCCAAACTTGCGTGCTGCGGATCCCAACCAAGAACTTCTCTTGCCTTCTGGCTGGATGCGACCAGTCTTGCCGGGTCGCCGGCTCTTCTCGGGGATTCAATTGCCGGAATCGGATGACCGGTGACGGCTCTTGCAGTTTCGATAACTTCCCGAACAGAATAGCCGATGCCGTTGCCCAGATTGAAGATATTGCTTTCGCCGCCATCCTGGAGATAACGAACCGCCAGAATATGAGCCTGTGCCAAGTCGGTGACATGGATGTAGTCCCGAATGCAAGTGCCATCTGGTGTATCATAGTCTGTACCAAAGATGGAGATTGCTTCCCGTTTGCCGTTCGGAACTTGCAGAATCAGCGGAATCAGGTGGCTTTCCGGATTGTGTGCTTCACCGATTGTACCAGTCTTATCTGCACCGCAAGCGTTGAAATACCGGAGGGAAACATACCGCAGACCATGTGCCTTTGCAGTCCAATAGAACATCTTTTCCATTGCCAGCTTGGTTTCGCCATATGGGTTGGTCGGACAGGTGCGGTCGGTTTCCAGAATCGGAATATTTTCCGGTTCGCCGTAAGTAGCAGCGGTGGAGGAGAAAACAATTTTCTTGACATCGTGAGCCACCATTGCTTCCAGCAGTACCTTTGTGCCACAGAGGTTGTTGTCATAATACTTCAGCGGCAGGTTGACGCTTTCGCCAACCAGAGAGCAAGCAGCGAAGTGAATCACAGCGTCAATCTTTTCCTTGGTGAACAAGTCATCGAGGAATGCACGGTCACGGATGTCGCCCTGATAGAAGGTTGCACCTTCCGGAATGGCAGCCCGGAAACCGGTTTGCAGGTTGTCAGCAACAACAACTTCTTCGCCAGCACGAATCAGTTCGAGTGCGGTATGAGAGCCGATGTAACCAGCACCGCCGAATACTAAAATACGCATAAAAATTCATCCTTTCCAATGAGTTTTAATTTGTTTTGAAATTCTGTTTTCTATAAAAAGACGAAGAACCTCGTCCTTTTTTCGGTAATGACGCAGAGAACTGCTGCTTGATTTGCAGCAAAGAACGCAAATCTGATAAAATAGCGTATAGAATCGCACGATTTTCAAACTGTTCTCTTGTTTCCGGCAGCGGCTGTTCCTGATAGAACCGATGCAGAGCATCCAATTTCTTCAACAGAGCAACTGCATCATTTGTTTCATGATACTGGTCGCTGATGGTCTGTAGATAATCAGAGAGCGGTTTTGCCTGTGTAGGAATCAGAGTCAATTTGCAGATTTGCCGGTAAATCATCCGCAGAATCTCACATTGTTCTCGCCGCATCATCAGATACTGCATGAAATAGAGGTCTTGTTCGAGATAATGATTTCGCATAAACCGGACGGTTTCCTGTTCCATCTCGGTCAATAATTGATCCGTGCGATGGAAGCAGCTACCATCATAATCTGGATGTTCCGTCTTTAGAACATGAATTGCCATGCGATGCAGAATCTGCTGCAATTCGGCATCCAGTTCGGATTGTTTGGCTTGAATCCGCCGCAAGTTGTTTGGCATAAAGCTGTTGAGCAGGATGCCCAGACCAACGCCAACCAGCAGCAAACCGCATTCATTTTTCAGCATGGGCAGCGATACGCCGCCAGCTGCCATATAATGCGTTGCCAAGACGGTATTGACGGCGATGGAATCCTCCATGCGGCAGGTAAAACAAATCAATAGAAATAGGGGAAAGAATATGCCGAACGCCCACGGTCGATTCCCCAAAAGGGAGAAGATGGGCAAGCAGAGCAGTGTCATGATACAAAAGGCAATGCCTCTTCGCAGAGCACTGCTGCTCGTTTCCTGTCGGGTGTCCTGAATGGTCAGAAACGCAATGACTCCGGCAGAAGCAGCATATTCTAAATGCAGCAGTCCGGCGAGCTCCATTGCCAGAACTGCACCGACTGTCATTTTTAAAATCTTTAACCAAGGAATTTTTTTCAAAAAAGTGAGATTCAATGAGCTTTCTTTCTCTTTTCCTGCATCCATTTCACGAATGTGGTATAGTCCGGATAGGATGCAATTGCACCGCTTTTTGTAATGCTGTAATTTGCATAATAAACGGCAAAGGTCAGCCATTCCTGCACCTGTTCTGGCAGGCAGTCCGCCAGCTGCGAAACGGTGATATGATTTTTTGCCAGACAGTACAGATATGCACCAATGATGGCATCGCCAGCCCCAGTGGTATCTTTTACCCGAACTTCTGGGTTCTCTACATGGCTGGAAAAATGCGGTGTTAAAATCATAGCACCTTCTTTTCCCATGGAATAGAGTACCATTTTGCAGCCCTGTTCAAATAGCCAGTCCGCTGCATCTAAAATAGAGTGCTTGCCTGTGACGAAGAAGCATTCTTCATCAGAGAGCTTGACTAAATCCGCATCGGGGAGAAATTCCCGAACGGTTTCCTGACAAGCTTCCGCAGAAGACCAGAGTGGCAGGCGGATATTCGGGTCAAAACTGATGATGGCATGGTTTTTCTTTGCCAGTTTTAAAACGGCTTTGTGGGTTTCTTTCATTGGGGATTCAACTAGAGAAACCGAGCAGAAGTGCAGGATACCGGTTTCTTCCAGCCAAATCGGCTGAATCTGTTCCGGCTGTAAGAGCAAGTCTGCACTGGGTTTCCGATAGAAGGAAAAATCCCGGTTGCCATCTGCTTTTAAGGAAACAAAAGCGAGGGCAGTATTTGCGGCATCCGTCCGGCAAACGCCATCCGTTTTAACGCCGCAAGCTTGAATCGTATCGACAATATAGTCGCCGAATGCATCGTTGCCGACCTGCGTCAGCAGGCGAGCATTTCCCTGTAATTTTGCAACAACAGCAGCAACATTGGTTGGTGCTCCGCCGCAAACACGGGTGAAAGATTCTACTTCTTTTAAGGCACAGTCCCGCTGTGCTGGAATAAAGTCAATCAGGGCTTCCCCGATTGCAGTCACATCATACATCTGAATCAACGCTCCTTTTTATGAAGTCAGAATGGGTGAATTTTCGCACAAAAAGAGTGTGAAATCGTTTTCGTCATGATGTTATTATACCATATTCCAGCGACAAAAGATAGATGGATTTTTCACAAAGGTGAAAAATGATTTTTATTTCGGTTCTACAAAAAATATGAAAAATCTTTCATCCGAGAGTGCTTTTGCGTTCGTGCAGACAGCAAATCATTTTTTCACTGCGGCGGGGAATTTCCTGTTCCTGAATCAGATCCAACAGCATGGCAGCTGCTTCCGAACCGCCTGTGCGATGAGAGAGGGAAACCGTTGTCAGCGGCGGGTCATACAGGGTTGCAAGGCGGTTATTGCCGACCGCAGACACCTTGACTTGTTCCGGAACGAGAACATTTTGCTGTCGCAGATAACTCATCGCACCGAATGCCAGTTCTGCCGTTGCACAGAAAATGCCGTCAAATGGCACATTTCGTTCCATCAGAATCCGAGCTGCTTCATAGCCGTCTTCCATGTCAAATTGTGTTTCGACCATTCTCCGTTCATCTGGCTGAATCTGATATTGAGCGAGGGCATCGGTAAAGCCAATGCGGCGATTTCGACCGACTGCACGATCTTTCAAGGTAACGCCGATGTAGGCAATTTCTCGGCAATCTCGTTTCAGCAGAATTTCTGTTGCCAGATAGGCAGATTGATAGTCATCAAAATAAACGCTAGGTATAATTTCTTCCTGCTGAGCCAGCAGAACAATCGGCTTTTGATAGGAACGCATCACCGTAAGATGGCGTTTGGACATCAGTGTGCCCATAAAGATGACACCGTCCACATTGTTGGTGCGGAAAATCTTTAGAAATTCCAGTTCCTTTTCCACTTGGTTGCTGGTGTTGGCGAGCAGGATTTGATAGCCAGCCTGTGCCATGATGCGAGTAATGCCTTCCACCATTTCTGCAACAGGTTCTGAGTTGATACGGGGAACGATGACACCGACCAGATGATTTTTTCCGGTGCGGAGCATCTGTGCAGAAGGGCTAGGGGAGTAACCGGTCTGTTCAATGACATTCCGAATGCGTTCTTTTTTTTCTTCGCTGACATACCCCTGATTTAAATAACGTGAAACAGTAGCAGGGGAAACGCCTGCCATTTTTGCGATGGTGTTGATGGTCACGTTCATCCTCCGTTCTTTTTGGTGTAGCACCAATTTTTTATGATGTCTCAAAATCGTAATTTGCACTCACCTTATTATAACATGAAACCCATAAATCTGTAAAGAATCGGAGCAAAAAAATTTTTGTGTGGAATCGTTTTCATTGTTAATCTTTCTTTTATAAACTTCCTAAATTATACAGAATGTCCTCTATTTTTTCAATGTTTTCGGCATCGTGCATGACTTCCTTTGCGTAGCGTTGCACAATTATCATGCAATCTGTCAGCGTGTAAGTATGCGTTTCCCGCAGCTTCCAAGCAGAAACGATGGCAATTTCGTGAAGGGCAGCGAGCAACTTTTGATACTGTATCAAAGCGTTTCCGGTGTTCAACGCTTGTAGCCAATATAGATAGAGATAATAGGAACAGAAGTTCCGGAATGCTGGAATCCATGGTTCAGCGATTTTTATAAATGCCTGTAAATCTGTATCGGTAACCGGATGTTGTTGGATTTGCTGCATCCAGTCTGCCCATTCCGGAGTCATCCATTCGAGGGTATCATATAAATGTTGAACGGATTCGTGATGAAGAAATACAGGCTTGCTGGGGATGGGCTGTAATTCTGGAAAATCGTCTGTCTTTTCTTCAATCCAATCTTGAAACTGCTGTACATAGTGCAATCCGTAGCAGAGAGCCTCTGCAAGCGGAATGCTTGTTTCCTGAAACAATTGCAGTAGAACGGCACGAGTTTCAAGCAGGCAGTTCATCCAGTTCAAGGAATAAGGGAGTTCCGCTTCGTTGATGGGTTCGGACGGTTCACTCTGTGTGATCGGAATTGCTTGGAACGGTTCTGTTTGCGTTAGAACTAGACGGGCAGCCTCTGGACAGGCAAGCGAGAGCACATGCTCTGTAAAAAGCGTATAATCCTGCGGAATGCGTGGAAACTGTCGGCAGGTATCACAGAGCAGGCGTTCTCCAGCTTGTATTTGTAAGTCACAGAGTTTTTCTGCGTTCCAGAACGGACAGTTTCCATCTTCCCGATTTTGAAACATCCACTCATCGTCTTCATTTTTTGTAAGCGTTGAACGGATGGTTTCTCCGATGGGGGAACAGGTCTGCTGATAGGTTTGGAGTGTTTTGGAGTCGATGACAATTTCCCAGCCTTTACAGCAGCTGTCTGGACAATCGCCAGCAGTGCAGTGAAACGCTTCTGTATAGGGGAAAGTATAATGTTGCATGGCGTGAAAGCCCTCCTAAGAGAGAATGGTTATGGATTGGTTGGGGTTTCAGTGGAATTGGAATCCGTATCATCAGACGGCAGATTCATCAGAACAGAGGCGGAGTCCGAAACAACATTCGGGTACTTGCCGTCCCATTTCTGAATCTGCTGATACCGCAGCACCTTGTCATTCAAAGAGGCATTGATTTTTTCGTTGGCAGCGGCTTCTGCTTCTGCCTTTTTCAAGGTTGCCTCTGCATCGGCATCCGCTGCAATGGTTTTCTGTTTTGCGGCTGCCTCTGCTTCAATAATCTGCTGTTCTTTTTCGGTTTCTGCCCGAAGTTTGTTTTGTTCGGCAACTTGTTTTTGTTCGATGGCAGCGTTAAATTCCTCGGAGAAATCAAAGTCAACAATATTGAACTTGTCGATTAAAATGCCATAGTCGGAAACTTTTTCCGAGAGTGTCTGCCCGATTTCGTCCCCAACAGCAGAACGCTTGGTAATCAATTCTTCTGCGGTGTATTGTGCAGTAACTGCCTTGACCGCTTCTTGAATGGCAGGCTGCAAGACGGTATCGGAATACTGTTCGCCGATGGTTTGATAGATGGTAGCGGAAGCGTCTTTTGTGATGTGAAAGTTGATCGCAACCGAGCTGGAAATGGTCTGCAAATCCTTAGAAACGCTGTTGGAGGCGACTTCTGTCTTTTGAATCTTGTTGTTCATCATTACAACCTGTTGGACGAATGGCACTTTAAAATGTAAGCCTTCATCCAGTACACGATTGCTGACACTGCCCATGGTTACGACAACGCCGGCATGACCAGCCGGAACAATGGTGGTTGCACTAGTAGCAGCGACAATGATTAAGAGTGCAGCGACACCGGCAATAATCCAACCGGTTGCTTTTTTCAGTGATTTCATAAAGAGTCCTTTCTATGAAAAGAGGGGGCGTATTTGATTTTTGGAAGAATGGTTTTAAATTGACAAGAGAAATCCATTCATGCTATAATCCAATCAGGATTCCAACAGAGATAAGAACAGTTGGTGTAACTCTGGATTCTGACGGGGCAGCCGCAGCGGTTTGCGGTCGTTGTTGGTGAAGCAGTGCTGAGAAGTTCCGGTCACGCAGCAGCGAGATTCCCCAGGCTTATAGATTTCGTAGGATAACGCAAGCCGAACACCGTTGTACTCCGTAATTTTACAGGTTGCCTGAAATGTTTCCCCGAACTGGAATGGAATATGATAAGAGCAGGTGACACCCAGCACAGGCATTAAAATGCCATTGTGTTCCATCTGGTCATAGGGAACGCCTTTTTGTGCCATGAATGCCACACGGATTTCTTCCATCCAACGGATATAGTTGGAATGGTGGACAATCTGCATCCGGTCGGTTTCGTAGTACTGGACGGGACGCTGATAGACAATGGATTCTGGAGCAATGATATGATGATGCATAAAACAACAACCTTTCTATCATATAAATGGAGGAGAAGAACATGAACGAACAAATCACCATTCCGGCAGATGGCATTTGGATTTTAAACCGGTTACAGGCACATGGTTATGTGGGATATGCCGTCGGCGGATGTGTGCGGGATGCATTGCTGCACCGAACACCGCATGACTGGGATTTCTGCACTTCTGCAACGCCGGAGCAAATACAAGCTTGCTTTTCAGATGTACCCTGTCTGACCATTGGCAGTCAGCATGGAACGATTGGCGTTTTGCGGAATCATACGGTATATGAGATTACTACATTTCGCAAGGAAACCACCTATCATGACCATCGTCATCCAGATGCGGTACAATTTGCCGATTCGCTGCAAACAGATTTACAGCGGCGAGATTTTACCATCAATGCGATGGCATATCATCCGGAAACCGGAATCATAGACCCTTTTCATGGAGCAGCAGACTTGCAGAAACGGCAGCTGCGATGCGTAGGCGTTCCAACAGAACGCTTTACAGAAGATGCCCTGCGGATTTTGCGAGCTGTCCGGTTTGCTGCGGTGTATGGGCTAACCATTCAGCCGGAAACAGCAGCAGCGATGGAACGAACAGCACCATTTCTAAAATGGGTGTCTGCGGAGCGGATTCTCTCTGAATGTGACCGCATTGTCACGGCTCCGTATGCTGCTGCAACATTGGCAGCATATTGCTCTATTTGGTTTCGTCTGTTTCCAGAGATACAGCCATTGCAGGGCTTTCAGCAGTATCATCCACGGCATGCATACGATGTATGGGAACACAGTCTGCTGGCATTATCTCACAGCGACCAGCAGGACACAGTGCTTTGCTGGGCAGCATTGCTGCATGACATTGGAAAACCAGCTTGTTTTCATCGGGATGCAGCCGGAATCGGGCATTTCTACGGACATCCGGCAGAAAGTGCAGCATTGGCAAAGCAAATTTGCAAGCGTCTGAAAATGGATCGAAAGCGAACCGATGCCATTGTTGCATTGATTGCCGCACATGAGGTGCAATTATTACCGCAACGCACTTATTTGCTGCGGATGCTGCGAAAATATGGAGCAGTACAGGCAAAACGCTTGCTTGCTCTGCGAAAAGCGGATTTACAGGCACAAGTTCCAGCATATGCAGAGCGGGACTTGCAAAAACTGGAGCAGATGCAGCAGCTTTTACAGGAGTTATTGCAAGAGCAGGCATGCTTTCAGCTGAAAGATTTGGCGATTCGTGGAAATGACTTGCTTGCGATGGGGATTCCAAAGGGTGTTCTCATTGGGAAGCTGCTGCAAGATGCACTGGAGCAGGTGATTCGTGGCAAGTTGCCGAACGAACGGGAAGCCCTGCTGCAATGGGTGCAGGAGCGATGGAATCGAAGAAAACAGCATCAGAATCCTACTGATTAGTATAAACCAGTTTGGGAAATCTGTCAAGGAAGTTCATAACGCCGTAGGCGAACTGCGGTCAAGCTGGCTCAGCTTGGCGGAGGGGAATTGTTAAGGGGGACAAGCTGTCCCCCTTAACAGAGGTTTTGATTGCATACAACAAAAATCTAAGAGAAAATCGAACGAAATTGCAATTGCCTTTAAAATCAGGAGGATGTAATGAGAAATAAGGTTTCAGGGGCAATTGCAGTTTCCAAGGCAAGCTGGGGATGTGCCCCAGCCTTGCCGAATCAGTTTCAGGTGGTTTCCCAAGAACCATTTTATTTCGAGTACAGTTCAGACGTTCTTTTGTGCAAAAAACACAAATCAAACACATGATCATCACGTAAAATGATGAATGCGAACTTTTGAAATCAAAGTTCAGCAACTTGAAACAGAAGAAAATAAAGTAAATACGAAATAAAAGAAAGCAAAATCCAGCCTTTACGTTATTAAGCATATTTCACACTTAATTTATCAAAATCGTGGAGAAAACTATTGACAAATCACAAAAGCTGTGGTATTATATAATCAAGGAAAGGGAAAAAGAACAGAAACCAAAAAGAAGTTCCCCAGACGGAAACACAAGTTGGTGGATGTTCCAAATGAACTTTCGGAACGCATATTAAGGTTTAAGACAATCGGTCTTTTAATATGCAGATATTTTTCCAGTGAGGAGGGTGAGATCCCATGGCAAGTGAAGAACCACAGTACATATGCTGTCAGGATCGCATCCTGATCCAGTCGCTGTAAGAATCGGGTATTAGGATCAGAAAAACTGGTCGCATGCCAAGGAAATGATAAAGTTGGCAGACTGGAAAACGGAATGTGATTTGACGAGTGTGACTGTACCAACAGAAAATTCGGATTGGCAGCATAGGTGAGAACCTAATGCAAGATGATGACGATCTTGTATCGACGGCGAAAGCCTTGAGAATAGATGCCGGAACGAAATTTTGCAGGCAAAGGGATGATTCTTATGACAAGAAGAACCGATTTGTGCAGGCAGCTTACAAAATAATTGAAAAAGGTGAGTCCAATGGAAGGGAAAGCTTTTTAATTTGTATTTCGTAGAAAAGGAATGATTCCCATGGAAGGTTACCATATTACTTAAAACCAAAATTTTATGTAAGGGTGGTTCCCATGTACTAATCGTATGAAAATTTCTGGAAAACGATATTACTTGAAAAAGGTGAGTCCAGTGGCAAAGAAAAGAGATTATTTAGCTGAAAAATAAGATGTTGGGAGTGAGTCCAATCGAAGCTTCAGCGAAAGAATGAAAGTTCTTTCAATCCTTTATCTGAAAAAATAAAAAATGCACCCAAGCGGAGGTCTACCGCTGTGGGTGCTTTTTCGTTTATCCGGAAAATCGCATCCCTTGTACAAGGTCATGCGATTTCTGATAGGCAGCAATGGCATTTAAAACGCCACGCTTGTTTCTGCTCCAGAGCGGAGCAACCAGTGTTCGTGCATCGCCATCACCAGTTAATCGTTCAATGACGGTTTCTGGTGGGAAATAGGTCAGCTGTTCTGCAATGAGGGCAACATAAGTTTCTTGGTCGAGCGTGGAAAGTCTGCCGCCTTGATACCACTTTTCCAATGGCGTTCCTTGAATGACGTGCAGCAGCTGCAATTTCACTGCATCTGGCTGCAACTGTCCCAGCTGGCGAGCGTTGTCCAACATTTGTTTGATGGTTTCTGTCGGCAGTCCGTTGATGAGATGCACGCAGGTGCGAATCCCACGGGCTTTTAAGCTGGAAAATGCAGATAGAAAAACATCATTTTCATAACAGCGATGGATAAGGGTTGCAGTTTTTGGCTGAAGGGTTTGCAAGCCTAATTCTACGGTTAGAACGGTACGATGAGAAAGTTCCTCCAAATAATCTAAAACATCCTCCGGTAGGCAGTCCGGACGTGTTCCGATAGAAAGTCCGATGACATCCGGTTGTTGCAGGGCAGTTTCATAGCGTTCTTTTAAGATAGAGAGCGGTGCATAGGTGTTTGTGTGTGCTTGAAAATAGGCAATCAGCTTTGCAGCTGGAAACTTTGCATGAATGCGTGTCCGTTCGGTTTGCAGCTGTTCTGCAATGCTGCCAGAATGGGTAAAATAGCCGCTTCCGCCATCGCAGAAAATACAGCCGCCAGTTCCCTTTGTTCCATCTAAGTTTGGACAAGAAAAACCGCCGTCTACGACTGCCTTCATGACACGGCAGTGAAATTGCTTTTGGTCGTATTCAAATCGGGCATAGTATCGTCTGCCACCATCCCACATAAATATGCATCCTTTCTGAGAAAAGTCAGAAAAATAGCTGCTGTCATAAAAATGACAAGCAGCTATTTTTTTAATCTTCGTTGGCAGCAGCGGCTTCGGTTGTAGCCGCTTCGCTGTCGTTACTTGTTGTAGTGTCACCAGTTGCTGCATCTGCATTGTCATCCTGCGTTGCAGCATCAGTAGCAGTTTCTCCGCTGATTTCGCCAGCACTTTTCTGTACGGTGATGATAAATCCGTCTGTATTATTTCCGGAAATACTGTAGCTATCCTTTTTCGGAATTTTCACTTCTGTTTCTCCGTTGGAATTTGCAGCATAGTAATAAATTTCATAGGAAGCATCATCGGTTGTATAGGTGAGTGGCTGATCGATGGTATAGGACTTGAGATAGTCCAAATATTCTTCCAAGCAATAGTTGTTTTCGTACATGATCAGGGAATGCGGTAAGCCGACATACCGGAAATGATGTGGCATATAGTCCACGCCAGTGATGCTGGTTTTATCGTCTGGATACCGCAGAATAAAGCCGTAATACCAGCAGTTTGCAACCATCCATTCATTCCGCTTTGTCAGGTAGGCAACGACTTCGCCCGTGGAGGTAATCAAGCCAATATCAAACGTGTAACCGCTGCTGCGTTCTGCCAGAACATTGGTATACAAGCTGTCAGAATCGGTATTGGTCACGCTGGTGCTGTGAATCTGCAAGTTTACCGTACCCTGAGAAGCCTGATATGCATCAAATAGATTGATAAGCGGATTCCGCATTTCTGTCTGGAACGTCAAAGATTCAGAACGTGGCTTTAAAGACGTGTCAGAAAGTGTAGAAAAGTCGGTGAAATCCGTTTTTCCAGAGTAAGGACAAGTGTTGCTGACCATAACCAAAGAACCATTGTGCAAATCCGAATCGGAAAGCGTAATAGTATCATAATTCGGATCATCATTTTTTGTGGTAGTAGCTGTTTCATTGCCTTTTTTGTCGTCTTTTGCTTCGGTAGGCTTGTCGGTTGCCTCTGGAATGCCATTGTTGTTGTCAGTTGAGAAAGTGCCCTCACTGACAACATAGGTCACATTTGCCCGTGTAACCGTCCGGACAACAAAATCAATGACTAAAATCAAACAGATTAAACAAGCAAGAGCAATCACAACGCTGACAATTTGCGGTCGCTTTTTGGTTTTCTGTTTCACGTTTCCATCTCCTTTTATTCATAGAATTCCGAGGAAGATTCTTCTGGGTCAGTGGCTTCTGTATCGCCATTGCCATAAAGGTCTTCGCTGCTGGAATCAAGTTCTGTTTCTGCATCTGATGCGGTTTCTGTGCTGTCTGAATCATCAGATGAATCTGTAGTGGTTGCTTCTGTTGGCGGGTAGGTTGTTTTTTCCAGATGGGTTGGCATTTCATAACCGCCATTGACCAGCCCATACATCGCAAAGCTATCAAAAACAGGGTTCATTTCTGTTGGAGCATATGCTGTTACAACAACATATTCATTCCCATCTACTGCGGTTGCATAGCTTGCAAGGCACTGCATTGCCTGGTCAGTAAAGCCCGTTTTTCCGCCGATAATGGTCATATTTTTTACTTCGTTACCATACATCCGTTTATACATGGTACTCAGTAAAATCATACCATTTGGATGCTGTTGGGTAGAAGTGGTGCGATATTCAACACTGCCGAGAATCTGCCGGCAAGTTGGATTTTCCATAGCCGCTTTCATCAAAATGGCAATGTCCAATGCAGTAGAGTAATGATTTTCATCGTGCAAACCAACAGCATTTGTGAAGTGTGTGTGATTCATACCAAGAGCTTTTGCTTTCTGGTTCATCAGAGCAACAAAGGTTTCTTCATTGCCAGAAACATAATCTACAATTGCCATGGTTGCATCTGCACCGGACGGCAGAGCCATACCATATAAGAGGTCAGTAATGGAAACGGTTTCGCCGGATTCAAAACCAGCCCGAGCAGCTTCCTGTTCAATCAGTGGGGCAATCAATTCATAGGTTATGGTGTAAGTATCATTGAAATCCTTGATATTTTCAACTGCAACCAACAAGGACATCAACTTTGTCATAGATGCCGGATACATTTTCTGTTCGCAGTTGCGGTCAGCCAAGATTTGATTGTTTTTGACATCTAGCAGCACAGCATATTTGCTGTAAATGTTGTTTTCTGTCAGTTTCTTTTCATTCTTCGCATATTCAGGATAATTGTCAATCACCA
>ERZ825159.1690-NODE-1690-length-20276-cov-5.387419_pt1 | contig 20276 bp, 20 predicted proteins | sample MGYA00519932_ERZ825159 | MGnify/ENA primary metagenome ERZ825159 (study PRJEB31778, sample SAMEA3449191) | human gut metagenome | biome: human gut; feature: human-associated habitat; material: faeces | place: United Kingdom | collected 2010/2012 ...
TATGTGGTTTAAGATTTTTTATCTTTACCCCCTTGACTTTTTATAGTTAGTCTTTTTTATACATTTTACGATGCGAGCGATCAACAGATACAGCATAGTTATGCTTAGCCATGCCAGTCATAAAATCGCCCTTTAATCCAGTTTGTAAATATTGGTTACGAATATGAATAAAATCAGACCATACTGCAGTATCTGAAGCAATACTACCATCATCTAAAATATCAATTTCACCATCGTAAATATAACGACGCATAACAGATTGGTTAGCACCAGCATTAACAAACCAGTTTACATGCTCGCCCAGTTTTTTCTGATGGTTGAGTGTCAGCATATAACCATTGGTATCCTGATGCATCAAACTAGGATCATCAAAGCTCTTGCTAGCATCCGGAGCATCAGGAATTTTTGTTGGATCTCCTGTCAATAAAAATCGACGTTCTGTACCCATAAGCTTCTGGTCATAATAACCGCCAAACACGTTGGTCTTAGTTGTCTCGCCTTCATAGCTGATATTAGCAAATAAGTTTTTCTTTCTCTGGCCTGCACCGGAAATTGCCAAGCCACCATCATCGTATTGGCCATAAATTCTAACGCCGATGTTGCGGTCTTTACCGAAGCGTTGACTGATATCAAGATATTCGCCGTAGTCTCCATGACCAGCAAATGTCTGTGTATATTTAATAAAATCATTCTCACCGGCACGTTTGGTGTTCAAATAAATAGCACCCGGAGTTGCACCAGTTAATGGACCAGCTTGATAAGACGGAGTGGAACCATTGATAGTAGAAGCAGGACCAATTAAAGCATCAATACTACCTACAGTATGTGTTATAGGACCAGTAGCCATAATAAAGAAACCAGGGATATTATTTACATAATAAGAAGCGGCATTCGTACAAACACCACGGATAGAAAAGTCTGTTTTAATCGGGGAAGTGCCTGTGCGAATTGCCGGCACGTTGGAAAGAACAGTATCTAAATCCTGATTCGGCATCGCCATTTTGCTGACAGTATCTTCAGTGATACTTTGAACAGTAAACGGTGCCTTAATAACCTCTGTTTCACCTAAAAGACCTACTCTGGAGGAATCGTTGTTAAAGCCACCGGGCAAAGGAGTTTTGTGGTTACGGGAGCTTTCAACAACCATCTCATCCAGATTGAACGTTTCAATAGTTTCTGCACTTACAGGAGCAGCACTCACGCCAAGAATAAGTGAGCACATGATGCTGCTTAAAAGCAATTTTTTTCTCTTCGACATTCTGATACACCTCTTAATTATCAACTTTATAAATTTTATATGTGAGAGTGAAATAACAAGCTAGTAGGGAACACAAATAGTTCTTTGCTGCTCCGGCAAATACAGCAGCTTTATTTTCAGCTTATAAATCTCCTCTAACGCTGACTCTGTTAATACATCACGCACTTCGCCAACCTCAAGTCCATCGGGCTTTAAAATCGCCGTCTTGCTGCCCAGATAAAAAGCCTGGTCAGGCATATGCGTTGTTAAAATAACAGCTATGCCTCTTTGTGACAGCTTCTGTACCATCTGCAATACGCGAAACTGATTACCGTAATCAAGATGATTTGTCGGTTCATCCATAATAACCAGCTGCGGCTGCTGAACAATAGCACGGGCAATAACAGCCTGTCGTTGCTGTCCGCCGCTCAAAGTATTGAAGGAACGGTTGCGCAAATGATAAATACCTAAATCAGTCAATACCTCATCAGTCAACTCGTAATCCTTTTGTTTAGGCTTGGTAAAAACACCAAGATGCGGCGCTCTTCCCATAACAACATAATCTCGTACCAGAAACGAGTAAGCTGTATTTTGTACCTGGGGCACATAGCCAATTTGTGCAGTAAACTCTTTCTGATTTTCGTATGGCGTATATTCATCACCCTCATCCGTAACCAGACGTACACTGCCACCGGCTAAGGGTTTAAAAAAACCTATCAAGGTACGTAAAAGAGTTGTTTTACCAATACCGTTACTGCCTAGAATCGTCATAACTTCACCCTTGTTAAGCGTAAAGCTTACGTTCTGCCATAAAGGTGCCTGCTCATTATAGGCAAATGCTAAATTATTTACAATTAACTTCATGATAACGCCAACCTTTGTCTTAACAAGAGATAGAAGTAAAACGGAGCACCAATCAGACCGGTAAGAATACTTAAGGGAATCTCCGCACTCATCGACGCACGTGAAATCGTATCAACAGCCAACAGGAAAAATGCTCCCAGAACAATCGCTAACGGCAGCAAGCGTTGGTTGTTGGGTCCGACAAGCATTCTGGAAAAATGCGGAATAACAAGACCAACCCAACCGATGGTGCCGCTAATGCAAACCGAGCAGGCTGTCAGAACAGTAGCACACAGAATAATAGCGTAACGCAGCCAGCCAGCGTCACGGCCCAACATATGTACCTCTTCATCGGAAAGCGTCAGGATATTCATACGCCAACGAATGACCAGCATAAACACAAGACAAATCACAATAGGTACTCCGCTGGAAAAAATATTCTCCCAAGTTACGCTAACCAGAGAGCCAAGCTGCCAATAAGTGATTTCCGGCAGCTGTGTTTCGCTGTCTGCGAGGTATTTTATAATACCTAATAATGCATTCATCAGACCGGAAACAATAAGGCCGGACAAAACAAGCATGACTATCGAATTTTTACCGATAATACGAGGAATAATAACAGCGCAGCCAACTGCAAGCATACCACCGGCGAAGGCTCCCATCTGGACAAAGGTGCTTCCTAAACCCAACAATATGCAAAGCGACGCACCAACACAGGCACCGGAGGATACACCCAGCATATCCGGCGCTACAAGCGGATTTTTGAAAACACTTTGATAAGCAGCGCCGGAAAGAGACAACGCCGCACCAATCAAAATTGCTGCCAGTACACGCGGCAGACGCAGCGTATAAATAACACTTGCTGCCTGCTCATTCCAGCTTTGCTCTACCGGCACAACATAAGAACACAGGATTTTAAAGACATCCATCGGCGCAATATGAAGACGTCCCATTCCCAGGCTCACTACTACCATCAAAAACAGTAATATGCAAAATACAAGCATAATTACCGCATAATTTGATTTACTTGCTTCTATCTGCATCAGAATAACGGCTTACTGTTTTTATTAGCTTCATCAGCAAAAATTTGCGCCATATCTGCTTCTGAAATATTGTAGTGCATAAATTCCTCATAGAATTTTTTTGCATCTGCACGCACATCCAGCTCCTTGAACAATTCCGGCTGCAGCACATGCGCCAGCCATTCCATCATGAGCGGGGTTTCTACCCCCGGAGCATCCCAGCGGTAAATACCCATAGGCACCTTATATACTCGCTTCTGCTGTACCGCTTTCACCGTACTCCAGTCCTGACCGGGAATTTTGTTATCATACAAATCGTCAGGTACAAATTTATCAAAGTTACTCAGCAAAATAATATCCGGATTAAGCTTATATACCTCTTCCATAGCGATGGTCTGCTCACTGCCGCCGTTTAAAGCAATCTGTTCATAGGGGTTTTCTCCACCGCCAATACGAATAGCCTCATGCATGAAGTTATCATTACCCTGCAAGCGCAGTTTAGCATTACGCAGGAACAAAACAGTTGGCTTATCGGTCTTTTCCCAAGCTTTTTTCGCAATAATTTTTTGATTAGTTGTATCGTAATATTCGTTAATTTTTGCAGCTCGTTCTTCTTTTCCTAAAAGCTTGCCAATAATTAAAAAGCTTTTCTTCAGATTTTCTACTGTATCATTGTAAATCAGCAATGTCGGAATCCCGACCTTGGTCAGCTTTTCAGCATCCTTATCCTGATATTGCCACAAAATAGCAGTATCAATACCGGCCTGGGCTGCACTTTCAATATTAACAGAAAAATTCTGCGCAATAATTTTAGTATCTAATTGCGCGAAATGCTTATCCTTTGTTTCCAAAAACTTACCTTTATAAGCTGACATCGCGCCGCCATGAATTGCCGCCAAGCGCTCAGAGCTGCCATCGATAGCATAAATAACACTAGCCCAAGGAATAGGCACAACAGCAATACGCTTCACATCCTGCGGTACGCTTACTTCTCTGCCCTTCAAATCCGTAACTATTTTCGTTGCCTGCTTGGTATCTGGTTTTTTATCGGCATTATTACCACACCCTGCTAACGCTCCCACTAAAGCTAATGCTGCCAGCGCAGCAGCAGTCAATTTTTTCCAGTTTTTCATAGAAAAGCTCCTTTCCTTCACGCAACCTCATACCCAAATTTTATTTTACCAGCAGCTTAAGCTGCTCAGCTATATTCTTGCCTAAAGCACCGCTGCCGGCAGCACAGGCACTGCGTCCGGAAATAACACCCCATGGCAACGGTATATGCTTTTTTGTTTCTGCTCCGACAGAGCTCATGATATCCGCTAACAACGTATCGGCAAATACGATATCTGCATCCTCCCACAAATCCTGTAAGGCTGTTAAGCTGTCTACAATAATCAGCCATTTATCGGCACCGGGAGCTTTACGGTATAATTTGCGGCTGGCTACGCTGGTACACAGCGTAGCCAACTGTACATGATGAAAGCCTTCATGCCATAGCGCATGTGCCAATCCCATCGTCTGCATAGGATCACCTATAAATAACAGCTTGCGTTTATCAGTTTCCTGTATGCTGTAGTTATGAATGCATAACCGGCGTATCTCATTATTTTCTGAGTTGCACAGCTCCTGCACATTTTTCCGCCACATCTTCATAGCATGTTCTCCTACAGGACATGATAGCAGCAGCGGTACAGCATATTTTTCGTTCAGCACATGCGCAGCCGCTATACCAGCAGTTGATACAACCCAACATAAAGCAGGTCTGCCACCCGCCGTTTCACCAACAAAGCGCGGCTCATAGCCTAAACTTCTAATATAGGCAAAGCATTCTGCATACTGCTCTCTTTCACCACAGAGGAGAGGACTATATCCTAGAATAAGTATCTCACGAGCAGGCTTTATATACAGCTCCTGCTCTTCCTCCACTAAAAGCTCCTGCGCACAGCTTACGCCATATACAGCATCATTAAAACCGTCCATATCAAAGCTTCGTATTTTCAAATTATTTTCCATTGAATTTGCCACCCAATTGCCGTCAAAGCCAATAAAAGCTGCTACTGCAGAGCTGATAAGATTCAACGATTTATATTTTCCGTCTGACATCAGTTCACTGCACTGCTTAACACAATTATCTTCTATACCATAAATAAAATCCTGCTTTTTTGTTTCCAGAACATATACTCCCTGCGTTTGCTCCAGTAAATCACCATCGCGCAGACAAGCCCGGCAGCCGCTGGGCGCTACCAAGACCTTCGCCTCATTTGCAGGCAAAGTGTCTATAACACCGGCAACATCAGTAGCTAAAGGCGGCAGCTGATACAGGTTATGACTTATGCAACCATTTTCCTCTGGCAGTTCAGCCATAAACTCGTAGACAGGCTTAAAATGCCTTATGTCCATCTTTCCCAAAGGCCCACGAAAGAAGTAGCGTACCATAACACCTGTTGCTTCAGAAAGACTGCTCTCCAGATAATCAAAATCAAGTCTTGTCAAGATATCCAGACAGTTCAAATACAGTACCACAACCTTTACACCATGCACCGCTGCGGCCCGTTTTATAACGCGCGTAATTTTTTCTTCGGCAGTTCCCATAGTATAATCATCATCTGTTGTATGGCAAAGCATAAGCTGCTGCAGTTTGCCCTGCTCTACGGCACGATAATAAAGCTCCCGCAAGCATGGACCGGAACCGGCAGCAACTAACATTACATCCTTTCGCTGCCACAAAACATCAGAGGGAGGTTTTGGCATATTAAGCTCCATAGTCTTGATTGGCTTCATTGCTTTCACTTCTTTCGTGCTATTTTCTATTAACATTCTATCACATTTGCGTTGTTAATAATAATCGATGTTACTAAAGCCTTGATTCAATTATATTGAATCAAGGCTCTGTTTCTTCAAAAAAATTAAAATGTCAATCTTCCAAGCTTTTGTATTGCTCCAACAGCTGAAAAAATAATTTCAAGGGCGGACTCAGCCATTTATCTTTACGATAGGCATATACCGCATGAATCGGCTCAAACTTTTTATCTATAGGAATTTCCGCCAACACATCTTTATCCAATTCCTCTTGAATGGTAAACTTGGGCAAAAAGCAGATACCCATATCATTCTTCACTAAATTTTTTATCGTCTGCGTACCGCGAATTTCAATTGTCGGACCCATAGTAAAATTTTTGCTTTTAATATATTCATCGAATCTTTTACGCACCCTGCCTGCTGCCGGCTGGCAAATACGTGCCAACGAGCTGAAATCCTGATTAGGCGTAATAAAATCGCTGTACAGATTTTTTATTTTGGGCGAAGCAAACATCACGAAATCAAAATCTTTATATGGTACAACCTTTATCGTAGCATCATCTACATGCAAATCATAAAAAATACCAATATCAGTTTTATTTTCTCTTATGGCCCTATACACCGAGGTACTGGTCATAGAGTCAAGGTAAATATGCACACGCGGCGCCTGCTTACGAAATTCGCGCAAAATCTTCGGCAGATGGAAGCACAAAAGCGATTCCGGCGCAGCAATACGTATATCTCCCTGGCACTCTTCAATAACACTGCGAAAGCTTTTCATATTATTTACAGACTGCAGTACATTTTCTACATAAGGCACCAGTTCCTGTCCCGCTTTAGTCAAAACCATATGCCTGCCAGCCTTTTCAAAAAGCTGCACGCCAAGCTCTTTCTCCAGCTGACTAACATGAAACGTAATCGTTGACTGCGTATAGCATAATTTTTCCGCTGCTTTATTAAAGCCCCCGGCTTCTACAATAGTGTGAAAGGTATTAATATAACGTAAATCCATACTTCCTCCAAAACGATACCAGTGCTCATCAAAAAATTTATAGCAACAAGCTATTCATTGCGTTATTTATATTATACAGTCTTTCCTCATATATAACAACAAGCAGCTGCCTTTAGGCGAAACACTTCACCTAAAGGCAGCTGCTTATTGTTATCTTACTTTAATATATCACTGTTTCCCCATCTTCCGGAATCACATAATTACCAACACCATGACGTACAAGCGCACCTCGCATTTGGCTACGTGTAATCGAAGCATGAGCAACATTATCGAAATGTGTCAGATACAGCTTTGCTTCCGGCAATGTCTGATGTACGCAATCCACATCTTCATCATTCATTATCAGCCTGCCATAATCACGCAGCTCCGCAGCGCAGGCATTGAGCATAATTACTTTCGGCTGATAATTTGCCAAAGTTTTACGCACGCCATCAAACCAAATCGTATCTCCGGCAACGTATAGAACCTTTTCCTGCTCTGCTTTAAACACTACACCACAAGCATCAGACGATGGCTTTATCGTGCCATGCATAGCTGGCGTTTTATATAATGTTATATCTGCAAACTTAACACCATCATTTTTCAGGATGCGTACATCTTGAAAACCTGAAGCTTTTAAGGCCTGCGCATCATCTTCATTTTGCACAAAAATTGGCTTATCATGCTCCAAAATATCACCAAAAGTGCCCTTCTGCATATTGATATCTATATGATCAGGGTGTATATGCGTTATAATATAAGCATCAACTCCACTTAAAATGCTTTCTACAGTTTCCGGCAAAGCAAAAAGCGGCATTGGTATTTTCGCCTTTACCGGGTCAACAGCCATGTAAGGATTTCCCGGCATACTATCGAAACAACCTAAACCATATTGCTCCACAAGCCAAGGATCTAAAAGAAAAGTTTTGCCACCATAAAAAATTTTATTCGTCGCACTGCGAATTTGCTTGATTTTCATTTTGTTCCTCCTTTAATTTTTATTCTATTATAGATGTAAATTCACTGCAGCAAAAGAAAAAACTTAGTTCTTTACCGCAACCAATAAGTTGCGGTAAAATAAGATTGAGGTGAAAAAACAATGCAGCCAAAGCAATTACAATATTTTATCACAGCCTATGCAACAAAAAATATCCAACGAGCAGCAGAAAAGCTTTTCGTGTCTCGCCAAGGAATAAGTAAAACAATTCGTGAGCTGGAACAGGAATTAGGCGCAGACTTATTCTTACGCTCATCCAAAGGCTTAGAGCCAACAGATTTTGCCGAAGCATTATTTCCCCATGCCAAAAAGTTGCTCGATGAATATAACTACATAACAGGCCTGAACACCTTGGCAAAGCAAAAAGAAAATGTTATCACCATCTACGCGCTCGATAACATTGTAAAATATTTAACAGCAGAATTTTTCTTTGACTTTCGCAAATTATATCCGAATATTATTCTCAGCATTATCGAAAGCACCGATGAGGCCGCTCTCAACGCCTTGCTTGCCCGCAATGCAGATTTCGCTATCACTACAGATCCGTTGGACAACACAAATTTTACACTTACACCCATATTTTATACGCATTATTGCATAGCACTTTCTGCTGACCATCCTTTAGCTGCTAAAGAAAGACTCAGCTACCAGGATCTTCATAATCAAAAAATCATCAGTAAAGGAAGATCCTTCCGTTGTTTTCGCGATAATATGGAAAAATATATTCTTGCTAATGGTCTGAATGTAGATATTTTTGCGGAAATCACCGATATTGACGTTGCTCTGGATTTAGTAAAGGAAAGCAACGTAATCTATTTGGGCTATGACTACATTGCTGCAATGCAAAGACATCCTGATATCAGATGGAAGATGCTCGATGCTGAAGTAAGCGGTCAGAACATGTATATTGCAGGTCTGAAAAATACTCTGCCGCGCAAGGTGTGCCGTGATTTACAAAATTTTTTATTGGCATGGCTGCCCATACACAACAAAGACAAAATTATTTTGTAACCTCATTTCAAAAAAAAGACGAGCCTGCTGCAGCTTTCCGGCACAACGTTTTTCTTCATCAGGCCTTCAGCTGCTACTTGCAAAATACGTTTATTTTTACTTTGCGCCGAATCTACCATCGGCGTAAAACCTCCTAGCATAAATACTCTCCTTCACAGAAATATAGTTTATTATACTTTTTCATGCAAGAAATTCTAATTAGTCAAAAGATTTCTATCTGTAATTACAGTATTTTTATCATAAACTATAATATGACTTATTGCTTAAAAAATAAAATAGTAAAAAGCTTACAGAGGTACTGTTTTTCAATGCTGTTTTTGCTATAATATAAAGTGAAGCTATCGCATGCTGTTATTTTAAACAAGGTATCATAAGGAGGAGACCATATGAGCTTAAAAATAATTACTAAGCGTTGCAAAGGCTGTGGTATTTGTGCGGCCTTCTGCCCGAAAAAAGTTCTGGCAGTCAGCGAAGTCGGCAAAGTCGAAGCCGTCGCTGAAGAAAATTGCATCAAATGCGGACAATGCGAAATGCGTTGCCCCGACTATGCTATCTTTGTAGATAAATAAAAAGGAGTGAGGTAACCCATGTCAAGAATCCTGCTGTTACAAGGTAACCAAGCGGTTGTTGAGGGTGCGATTGCTGCCGGTGTAAAATTTTACGGCGGTTATCCGATCACCCCTTCTACCGAAATTGCTGAACAATTAGCTCTGCGTCTGCCGCAGGTTGGCGGTAAATTTATGCAGACTGAAGACGAAATCGCCGGTCTCGGCACTGTTATCGGTGCATCTATGGCCGGTAAAAAAGCTATGACCGCAACCAGCGGCCCGGGCTTCTCCCTGAAACAGGAAATGCTCGGTCTCGCCTGCAGCGCCGAAATCCCCTGCGTTATCGTTAACGTACAACGTGTAGGCCCCGCAACCGGCCAACCGACCTCCCCCGCACAGGGCGAGGTTATGCAAACCCGCTGGGGCACCCACGGTGACCATTGGCTGATTACCGTTTCTCCGTCCAGTGTTCCCGAATGCTTTGACCTGACTTTGCGTGCAGTAGCATTGAGCGAAAAATATCGTTGCCCGGTTATTCTCCTGATGGACGAGGTTATCGGCCATATGCGCGAGAAAATCGAGCTTCCCGACAACTATGATGAAATTCCGCAGGCAGAACGCAAGCGCCCGACCTGCGCACCCGAAGATTATCTGGCTTACGGCTGCGAGGAAGGCTCCAAGGTTCCTGCTATGGCAGACTTCGGCAGCGGTTACCGCTGGCACGTATCCGGTCTGGTACATGACGAAACCGGGTTCCCGAAAGGCACCGGCGAAGCAACCCGCACCTCTCAGGACCGTCTGCGCACTAAATTAGAAGATAACTTAGACGACATCGTACAAGTAGAAAACTATCGTATGGAAGATGCCGAATTTGCTGTTGTAGCCTTCGGCGGCGCTGCCCGCACTGCTTATGAAGCAGTTGACATGGCACGCAAGGAGGGCCTGAAGGTTGGCTTCGTCCGCCCGATTACTATCTGGCCGTTTGCTGAAAAGCAAATGCAGGAGCTGGCAGGCAAGGTTAAAGGCATCCTCGTACACGAGCTGAACTGCGGCCAGTACGTTCTGGAAGTTGAACGTGCGGTAGCAGGCAAGGTTCCTGTAAGCCTGTACGCTAAATACGATAACGAATCTGCTACTCCGGCCGAACTGTTAGCTGAAATCAAAAAGGCTATGGCCTAACGGATGAGAGGAGAAAAAACGATGAGTGAAATGGAAAATTTAATCAATAAATATTTCCGCCCGGGCCGTCTGCCTCACATCTGGTGCCCCGGCTGCGGCAACGGCGTTATCACCGGCGCCATTGTAAAAGCAATTGATAAGCAAGGTCTGGCAAAAGACGACGTTGCAGTAATCAGCGGCATCGGCTGCTCCAGCCGTTCCTCCGGTTATCTGGACTTCAACACCGCCAATACTCTGCACGGCCGTGCTCTGCCGATTGCTACCGGTGTAAAAATGGCTAACCCTGCACTGAATGTTATCGTTTGCAGCGGTGACGGTGACTGCACCGCTATCGGCGGCAACCACTTGATTCATGCAGCACGCCGCAATATTGATTTGACTCTGGTTGTTTTCAACAACAGCATTTACGGCATGACCGGCGGTCAATATTCTCCGATGACCCCGATTCATTCCAAAGCAACTACCGCTCCGTACTACACTGTTGAACCGAGCTTCAATCTGCTCGATCTGGCAAAGGCTGCCGGTGCAACCTATGTAGCACGCGCAACCACCTACCATGTTCCCGTACTGGTTGATGTTATCGCTAAAGGCATTGCTCACAAAGGCTTCTCTATCATCGAAGCAGTAAGCGCTTGCCCGATTTCCTTCGGCCGTCAGAACAAGATGGGCGGACCTGCTCAGATGATGGCTTGGCAGCGTGACCATGGCGTTATGAAGGCTGTTTGGGACCGCATGGATGAAGAGAAAAAGGCAGAAGCAATCGCTGCCGGCAAATTCCCCATCGGCGTTCTCTATGAAAACAACGACGTTATGGAATACACCAAGGCATATGACCAAATTATTCAACGTGCACAGGAGGGTAAATAATTATGAGACATAGCTTTCGTTTCTCCGGTACCGGTGGTCAGGGTCTGATCACTGCAGGTATTATTTTAGCCGAAGCTGCCCTCTTAGACGACAAGCTGGCTGTACAATCCCAATCCTACGGCCCGGAAGCCCGCGGCGGCTCCTCCAAGGCCGAGGCTATCATCAGCGATGAACCCATTTACTTCAGCCGTGTTATCTGCCCGGATACTCTGCTGGTAATGAGCCAGGAGGCTGCCAACAAATTCATTGCCGACTGCGATGAGCATACCACCGTTATCACCGATACTCTTTTCGTAACTGATGTTCCCGGCAAGTACGGCAAACGCGTTGACCTGCCTATCACCCATACTGCCAACACTGTTTGCGGCAAGACACTGTTTGCGAACATCGTTGCTCTGGGCGCAGTAGTTGCACTCACCAAATGCGTTTCCAAAGAGGCAATTCTCAAGGCTGTACTGAACCGCGTTCCGAAAGGAACCGAAGAAGCTAATACCAAGGCTCTCGAAGCAGGTATGGCGCTGATTGAAAAATAAAATCTGACCTATACAATTAAAGCTGCTGCTTTCGGCATTCACGCCGGAGGCAGCAGCTTTTTACTATTCTTCTAACGGATTTTTACCATACCTGTTTTCACCATTAGTTCCCGGAATCAACAATACACCTAATCCTACAACAATATTAATCAGCATTGCTATAGTACTTTCTGGCGAAAAAATAGACCAACCTAAAACTACTATATTAAATATTGCACCATACCAAGCATTTAAATCCATATCATGTAAACGCTTTCCTAAATTAATTATTCCTAAATAAGTTATGAATATTTCTAGTACAATAAGTACTAAAGCTAGTAACAAGAACCTACTCATAACAGACATGATTGCAACCATTATTATTTTAGATATAATATTCAAGGCTAATCCAATAAAAAAATATGGTTTTCTATTACGCCGACCTTGCCAAGTCAGCCAATACTCTTTAGAAAATAAATATCCATCTTTAGACTGCTTTTCCTTATGAATTTGCTTAGGACTATCAAGCTCCGTATTTCTCTTAACTTCTACACTCCTATCGACAATCGTATTATCATTTCCCTTTTCTGGAACTTTATCCATAGTATTAGAACTATCATCCATACTTTCTAATATTTTTTCCCCACACTTATAACAATATCGAGAATCATCTGGTATCTTCGTACCACATTTACTGCAAAACACTCGCTTCCACCCTTTCTATTTTTTACTAGGCGCCTTACTTTGTATCATTTTAGCTCTGAACGAAAGACTGATGCTTTGATTTGTAAAATCATCATCTCTTGAGTATGTAAGTATAATAACAGCTCCATCTTTATCCCAAGTATATCTATCCTTAGTATAAGAACTACTCATATCATTTTCTGCTTTCGTTAAAGGTTTACCATATATATCAATTAATTTCTTTGTTATTAATGAGAATGATTTTCGACATTGAACATCATTTGCTTTACATTTCTGTAAGTATTTATTGTATTCATAATCATACCCTTCCTTATATCGCTCATAAGTTTCCAGATCTGTTATCAGCTTTCTTATATCTTCTGAAAACAAATCTGGCGGTTCTTTAGGATTATGACAATCAAACTGCAATGTAACAGATGACAACTTATCACCATTAAAATAAATATTAGTTTTAGAAACTGGAACAGTAGCAACAGCATTAATACCAGAATCTATCTTCCAAGCATTCCAATTTTTGGGGTTCACTGGCTTGAAACTGCTATATCTTCCTGCTAAATCTTCTCTAGAATCAGTCCAATAAACTTTAAAGTTCCCTGCTATTGATTCTGGAATTATTGCTTTCTTCCCCAGAACCCAATAACCACAAAACACAAAAATTGCCAGCAAAATAGCTATACAAGAAAAAATAATCTTCTTCTCGAAGATTACCTTCCCATCTTTTTTACCATCGTAAACAACCTCTGAATTGATTTTAACCCTTTCGCCACATTGATAGCAAAATAAAGCATTATCTTTAATTTGGCTTCCACACTTCCTACAAAACATCTCTTAACCTCCCAACTAGCTCATAGAGCATATCCCTAATTATTTCATTATGACATCTCGCAGTCCAACATTTCACAAAAAATTAGATTATAATTTCTTTTATTCTACCTTTTTTCCCTATTAATGGCAAATTTATTCTAATTCACGCATCGCAAAAGTTTCTTGTATACTGGAAACTCTTGTACTTTTCGCAAAAAGTTTCTTGTATACTAGAAACTCTTGCGTTATTTTTGCTTTCGTTTTATAATAAAGCTAGATGAAAGCAAGGTGATAGACTATGATTATACGTCAACAATATATGCAGCAAATACGCGACTTCATTGATACACCAGTTATCAAAATCATTACGGGCATGCGTCGCTGTGGTAAAAGCGTCCTTTTAGAACTGACTAAGCAAGAGCTGCTTAACCGCAATGTTACATCTGAAAATATTATTATGATTAACTTTGAATCCTTACGCTACGAACGCTTAAAGGATTACAAAGCCTTATATAACGCCGTAATGGATAAAGCAGAAAAGCTATTCGGAAAAATTTATATTTTGCTAGATGAAATACAAGAGGTAGCCAATTGGGAAGAAGCTATAAACTCCTTCCGCGTTGATTTAGATTGCGATATTTATATAACCGGTTCAAATGCAAGGCTCTTATCCAGCGAATTAGCAACGCTACTTGCAGGCCGCTATGTCGAAATCAAAATATTCCCCTTAACCTTCAAAGAATACTTGCAATTTGCAGCAAGCAATCCGGCAGAAGCTATATTTAGCCAGCAAGAGCACTTCCGTAATTATCTACGCTTTGGCGGCTTGCCCGGTATTCATCAGATGAAATGGGATTCTGTACGTATTTATCAATATCTTACAGACATTTACAATTCCGTACTACTGAAGGACGTTATCAGCCGCAACAGCATTCGTGATACGGCATTACTAGAGCGCATTATTGTTTACCTGATGGATAATATTGGTAACACCTTTTCCGCTAAAACAATCTCTGACTTTTTGAAAAGCCAAGGACGCAAGCTTAGTATAGAAACAGTCTATAATTACCTGAAAGCTTTAGAAAGTGCGTTTTTAATTTACAAAGTCAACCGCTTCGACCTGAAAGGAAAACGAATTTTGGAAACACAGGAAAAATATTATCTTGCAGATTTAGGTATCAGGCATGCCGTTCTTGGTTATCGCGATAATGATATTGCTGGTTTGTTGGAAAATGTCATCTACAATGAGCTTACCTGCCGTGGCTTTGAAACCAATATCGGCAAGCAAGGCGTAACAGAGATTGATTTCATCGCCAACAAACGTGATACTCGTCTTTATCTGCAAATCTGCTACGTGCTCACGCCGGAAAATACTGAAAGAGAATTTTATCCGCTCGAAACCATCAATGACAATTACGAAAAGCTAGTCCTAACAACTGACACACTGCTTGACATCAATCGACATGGCATCAAGCAGAAAAATATTATAGACTTCCTCTTAGATAAATAACAATTAAAGCTGTTGCTTTCGGCATTCACGCCGGAGGCAGCAGCTTTTTAATTTTTAGCTGGCTAATTATGCAAAATGTCATGCAAATGCCACAAACTTACGCTATAATATACAAGTACAATAGGCTTTTAACTTCAAGGAAACGAGGAATCTACTATGAAGATATTAAAAATATTATGTTGTATGGCAGCCGTCTGCCTCACAGCCTTCAGCCTGAGCGGCTGCAGTCTGCAAAAGGCTGATAACAGTCTTGGCAGCGGCACAATCAGCATCCCCACCTATGCAGTCAAGGCTCCGACAGCAGGCAAGCTCATAGGTCTTATCAGCGAAAAGGGCGAGCGCATCAGCAAGGGCCAGCCGCTTTTTGCTATCGGTGACGCAAAGCTGGATAAGCAGGTTAAGGACCTGGCAACCCAGGTTGCCAAGGCCGAAGCTGATTTAAAACGTATGCAGCAGGGCACGCCGACGGCAGCACCGATTGCTGACACCTCTCTGGCGCAGGCCAACGTAGCGGCGGCACAGCAAAAGGCCGCTAAGATGAACAGTCTGCTGGCGCAGGGTGCAGTTTCACGCAATCAGGCACAGGCTGCCCAGGACGAGCTGCAGCGCGCTATCGCACAGCTGCAGGCAGCAAACAGCGTAAGCGTCAGCTTCAAACCCGCTTCTCCGGCAGAAATCGATGCACAGCAAAAGCTCATTGTACAGCTCAAGGCACAGCAAGCCGCTGCAATAGCACAGCAGGAAAAAAATGAAGGCAACAGCCCCTGCACCGGTATCATTACAGATTTGCAGGCCGCTAATAATGCTACCGTACAAAAGGATCAGGTAATCCTGCACATCAAAGCCGTTGACACCTGCAGTATAACGCTGAATGTCAGCGCAGCACAGGCCAAGGAGCTTAAGGCAGGCATGCCGGTAAGCATTAAGGCCGCCGAAACACCTGCTCCCTTCAGCGGTAAGATAAGCAGCATTGACGGCACCAAAATCACCATTACTTCAGACCAGAAGCCGGAAGATCTTAAGGACGGTGTAAAGGTAGAGGTCAGCTTAGCAGCTTAAGCTACTGATATCCAAAACAAGAAATAGCACTCAAGGAGATTTATATGCTTAATCAATTTTCACGTACAGAGCTGCTCTTCGGCAGCGAAGCAATCACACGTCTGCAGAATGCCCATGTCGCTGTTTTCGGTATCGGCGGTGTAGGCGGTTATACAGTCGAAGCACTTGCCCGCAGCGGTGTAGGCAGCTTTGACCTCATTGATAACGATACCGTTGCTCTCACCAATCTCAACCGTCAGATTATCGCTACCCTTGATACTATCGGCCAGCCTAAGGTCGAGGTCATGGCCAAACGTATTGCGAGCATCAATCCCGATGCCAAGGTAAATTGCCGCCAATGCTTCTTTTTACCGGAAAATCAGCACGAATTTGATTTCTCGCAATATGATTACGTTGTCGATGCCGTAGATACCGTGGCAGCCAAAATTGCTATCGTACTTGCAGCCAAGGCAGCAGGCGTACCGGTTATCAGCAGCATGGGAGCAGGCAACAAGGTTAATCCTACCATGTTTGAGGTAGCAGATATCTATAAAACCAAGGTTGACCCCTTGGCACGTGTTATGCGCCAAGCCATGAAGAAAAAAAACATTAAAAAACTAAAGGTTGTTTATTCACAGGAGCTGCCGCTTTTACCTATAAATGAGGAAATAGAAAGCGAATGTCACGCCGAAGCACCCAAACGCCGTGCGCTGCCCGGCAGCAATGCCTTCACACCTTCGGTAGCAGGATTGATTATTGCCTCCGAGGTTATTAAGGACCTGGTAGGCTGGGATGACAGCCACCGCAAGGGATTAGCTTAACAACAACAGAATTACAGGCATAATAAAAACGCCTCTGCCCACAGCTCAAAGCGTGGTCAGAGGCGTTCCCTCATTACAATTATTCAAAAATGCACATAACAGTCAGGACGCCTAAGAAAACTAAGCTAACACCAGCGGCACTAAACATAGTAACTCACCTCCATGCATTCGCACTTTTTATTTTTTTGATGCTGTATTTTTGCAGCCTGTGGGTTTTTCCCTCATCTGCTATCTATTATAGCACTTTTTTGTATTTTGTATACAGTATTCTCAAAAAAATTTTAAAGTTTTTCTGACACCTACAATTGCTCGTTGCAAATCCCTCGGCACTGCCTCATACTTGCAACTTTACCTGTTATAGTATATAATAGCGTTATGGTATTTTTATCTGCGGGTATAGTTCAGCGGTAGAACATCAGCTTCCCAAGCTGAGTGTCGCGAGTTCGATTCTCGTTACCCGCTCCATTTATGCTTATCAGCTTCAAGCCTTCGGCTTGGAGCTTTTTTGTTTGTGCTCACATAAAAAAAGTCTGATGATAATGCATTTAGTGCTTATCATCAGACTTTTAAGTTTTGAGGAACGAATGCCGTCGGCGTACTTTGAGTACGTCAAGGCATTCGTGACAATGCATATGGTGCTTTATCGTCGGCCTTACTCACCAAGCGCATTTGAGCAAATAAAATACAGCCCCCAAAAAAGCACCCATAACCGTACCGTTAAGGCGAATACGCTGCATATCGGTATCAACCTTACTGCGTACCATCTCTGTCAAACGTTCATCGGCCATTGCCTGCAAAATTCGCTCCACAATATCGCCCAGCATTGTCTGAGCCTGCAACAGGCCTAAGCCAAGTATATGTTGCAGATACGCCTCTGCCTTAGCCTTAAACTGTGCGTCGGAACGTAAATCCGTTTCAATAGTTTCCAACGCCTCTTGCACAGCCTGCAGCAGAATCGTCGGCTGCGCTGCCGCACTGCCTTCCTGCGCAAGCGGACGGCACAGAGCCTTAATCATATTATCCAAAAGCTGCTTCAAGGCAGACTGCAGAGAAATATCATGCAAAGCACGATTCTGCAGTGACTGCACCAGCTCACGCCATGCCTCTGTACCGTAAACACTGCCTGCAACACGCTGCAGCTGTGCATACAGCCAAGAACGCCACTGCTCATCATCCTGCAGACGGTGAGCAGTTCCCACCAAGGCACGGCAAATGGCATCTGTTGCATCTTCAACATTAACAACATCCAGCTTTTTGGCAGCCCATAGCTTAAGACTGCTCCACAAGCCTTCGCTGCCACGCTTTTCCACCTGCTTTTGCAGCTCTCGGCGAACACGCTCTCTGATAGCAGGAGATTCTGCTAGTGCTACCAGCTGCTGCAGCAGCCATTCGTAACATTGCTCATCCCTACGCTGTGCAGCCAAGGCTTTAAACAGCTTATCAAGCTGTTCGTTGGCTTCTACGTCAGCTAAGGCTGTTTTTATTTTACCCTCAAGCTGCCTGCTTAAAGCCTGCGTATCTAGCTTATGCAGAACGCCTTCGGCAAAATTGGTCAGCAACCCCTGCAAACGCGCCTTGTTCTCCGGCTTTTCCAGATAAACTATAAATTTATCCAGAATTACCAGCTGCTTTTTTTGCAGCAGCAAGGCCTTTTTCGTCAAAAACTCCTGCTGTACCATTTGACCGCAGCCACGCACAAAACCCTCTCTGCTACGCGGCAAAATCGCCGTATGCTTGGCCATAAACGGCAGCAGACGGCATATCCAGGGCACCTTAAACACAGCAGTCACGGCAAACCAATCCGCAAAGCTGCCAATCAGCGCCGCTTCCGCCATATAGTAACCCAAAATCATCCAATCCCACTTAAGCTCGCCGAAGTGCCCCATGTACAGCCCGGCATAATGCAGCCTGAGATATAAGAAAAGCAGATAGATTGCACCGGAAGCAAGAAAAGCACTGTCTGCATATGTCCAATGTTTTTTCAGGCTATTCATCCTACCCCACCAGCCTTTCTGCCATCGTCGCAATAATAAACAGCACCGCTCCCATCAAACCACCAATACAGGTGCCGCTTTTACGGATATTTTGCAAATCATCGCCCACGCGCTGCTCCATTTTCGCAATCAATACATCCCTGTCATAGCTATGCAGCTTAGCCAAAACCAAATCATATACCGTATCATGCTGCATTGCCAAGGCCTGCAGCAGCAGCTCCTTCAACGCACCGTCCAGCCTGCTCTGCTCCGTCTCGCTGTCAGCCAGCAGCTGCAGCCTCTTTTGCAGCAGAGTCAATAAAATATCTACGTCCTGCGTTTGCAGCAGCTCCTTAAAAGCCAATGCCTTCGCTGTTGCCAGCTGTGACAGCTTGCTGTTGAGCCAGTCCGCAAAAGCAATATCATGACGATAATCCTCCATGCGTGCCAGCAGCCAGTTATCAACCTGCCGCCGCAGCTCACTGTCAGGATCAGCCAAGGCATCCAAAGCCTTTTCCAGCTCCTGCACAAAAAGCGGTGCCAGCTTAGCTGCCTGCCCGCTCACAAATAAATTGCGCAGCAGACTGTCCTTATTGTATTCTTCCTCCGCCATCTGCGTCAGCCCTTCCAGCAAAGCAGTAAATTCCGGCTTATGCAGAATCTGCTTGGCCTCCTGCGTCAGCAGCTGCCAAATACCGTTAAAGCTGCCGTTGGCCACAGCCTTCTGCAGCGCGTCCGCCAGAATCTCCGGAATACGCAGGCTGGCAATATACTTAGGCAGCTCCGAAAGCAAAAGTTGTTCTGCCCGCTCGGTATTGAGCGACCTAAGTGCATGCTGTGCCAACGGACGCACCGTCTGCCACAGGCGCTCCACATTCTGCTGCTGCGCAAAATGCTCCAGCAACAGCTTAGCAAAGTTTTCTCTGCCGACAGCCTGCATAACATTTTCCGCTGTCAGCAGGTCATTGCTCACAAAATCCGCCAACCCTGTCGTCAGGCGCTCATAATTATTGCGCAGTACATCCGTACCCGGCGCATTGATGCCCAGCGGACGCTTAAACAGTGCCGTCACACCCCACCAATCTGCCAAGCCGCCAATCGTCGCAGCCAATGCCGTATGATGTATAAAATCAGCCGCCAAACTGCCCTGCGCCCAAGGCCAGGTGCAGACAGCGGCAGCTGCTGCACCGGCCAGCAGGCAGTGCGCCTGTGTTTTTACTGTAGCCATAGTTACTCTCCTATCAGCAAACGCTTTATATATAAATTTTTTTCCTGCTATTTTTAATTATAGCACAAAGCAGATTACAGAGTAAGTAAAGCTATCCAACACCTTTAAACCACATAAAAAATAGCCGGTGCAAGGAACTGATATGTACCCCCAATACTGGACACCCAGTATTGGGGGTATTTTAATGAAAT
>ERZ825159.1694-NODE-1694-length-20219-cov-6.942571_pt1 | contig 20219 bp, 19 predicted proteins | sample MGYA00519932_ERZ825159 | MGnify/ENA primary metagenome ERZ825159 (study PRJEB31778, sample SAMEA3449191) | human gut metagenome | biome: human gut; feature: human-associated habitat; material: faeces | place: United Kingdom | collected 2010/2012 ...
CTTTTTCCCTCTTTTTTCATCTTTTTTATCCCTGCCAGAAGATGCGGTTATGTGATATGTCGTTACCATGTCCTCCGCTTCTTTTGTTCGATCCGCGGTTGGCTATTTACAGAAAAACAACCCATTCTATACATATTCAAATAGAAAGGATACGCTATATAAGCTGCGCCCCGGCTGCCAAACAGCTATGCTGCCTGCCAACCGGGGCGTCCATTGAATATGCCTTCCTGCTCACAGCGCGGCTGCGCCGATGATACCGGCCTCGTTGCCCAGCTTCGCCGGGGCGATAACGGGAACGGCCCCGTCCTTGCCGCCGAAGCAGTTGCGCTCCACATACCGGCGCACCGGAGCCAGCAGACGCTCTCCCTGGCGGCTGATGCCGCCGCCGATGAGAATGACCTCCGGAGCCAGGGCGTTGACGATGTTCACCAGGCCCGCCCCCAGATAGTCACAGTAGCGGTCCACCACCGCCCGGGCAGTCTCGTCGCCCCGGTCCGCTGCGTCGAACACCGTCTTCCCGTTGACGTCCGCCAGCCGGGCCAGCAGAGAATCCGGATGCCGGGCCGCCGCCTGACAGGCCTGACGAATCAGGGCCGTAGCGGAGGAATATGCCTCCCAACAGCCCCGGCGGCCGCAGGTACAGGGCTCGCCGTCCATGACCAGCAGGGTGTGGCCCAGCTCGGCCCCGGCTCCCCGCATCCCGTCATAGATCCTGCCGCCGATGATGATGCCGCCGCCAACGCCGGTGCCCAGGGTAACGAGCACCACGTTGTCGTGGCCCACCGCCGCACCCGCCACCTGTTCGGCCAGAGCGGCACAGTTGGCGTCGTTGCTGAGACGGCAGGGAATGCCAAAGCGCTGCTCCAGCATCCGGCACACAGGGACGTGGTCCCATCCCAGGTTATACGCTCGCTCCACCACGCCGTCGGCAGAGTTGCAGGTGCCCGGTGAACCGACGCCCATGCTGCGGCAGTCGGCAACGGACGCCCCGGCCCGGGCCAGGACCTGCTCCACGGCGCCGCCCATGTCCCGCACCACCTCCGCCGCCGGGCGGCTGGCCATGGTAGGAACACTGACCCGGGATACGATGGCGTGGCCGTCGTCCACCACGCCCACGGCAATGTTTGTGCCGCCCAGATCGATTCCGATACGATACATATGCTCTCCCTCCACCGTTCCGTTTACACCCGGGCCAGGTCCGGCTGCCGGACCTCCTGCCCCGCAGGGACCAGATCCTTGATGAAGCACCGGCGGCGCTTATGCTGCTCCAGGGGGAAATCCTGCCACTGGGTCTGGACCTTCTGATTCATCTCCAGCATGGGGCCGGTCTCAGCCCAGCGGACGCCCATCTCATAAGCACCCCGCATGACCTGGCTGATGACCACGGCGTTGACACCCTTGCTCTGCAGGTCCGGCCGCACGGCGATCAGCAGCAGATCCACGGTGTCGTTTTTCCGGAAGGCCTTCAGCAGGTCTACCCAGCCGGTGGGGAAGATCCGGCCCCGGTTCTTTCGCAGGGCCTCGGCAATGCTGGGCGCCGCCACTCCGAAGGCCACCAGCTCCTCCTCCTCGTTCATGACGAAGCAGGTAAGATGGGGGTTGACGAGGGGGGCAAACTTCCCGGCGTAGCGCTTGATCTGGGCCTCGGACAGCTCCACCGTGCCGTAAAGTGGGGAATAGGCGATGTTTACCAGTTGGAACACCTTGCGGATCAGAGGCGGATAGTCCAGCCGGGTCCGCACCTTGTGGATGTGCAGCTTCTGGCGCTTGAGCACATAATTGCTGAGCTTCTCCCAGCGCTGGATGACCTTCTCGTCGGTGGGCGCAGTGATGAGCTCCTCGATCCAGTCCACGTCCTTCTCATAGCCCAGAGCCGCCAGATGATCCTTATAATAGGGGTGATTATAATAGGTAAAGAAGCAGCTGCGGCGGTCAAAGCCCTCCACCAGCATGCCCTCCCGGTCCATATCCGTGAAGCCCAGGGGACCGTGAACCTGGGTGCAGCCCAGCTGCCGGGCCCAGTCCTCCACCGTGTCGAACAGAGCCTTGGACACCTCGTAGTCGTCGATAAAGTCCACCTGGGTAAACCGCAGGCGGTTGGTGTGCCACTTTTCGTTGGCCTTGCGGCTCAGGATCGCGCCGATGCGGCCCACGATCTCCCCATCCCGCATAGCCAGCCAGCACCGGGCCTGGCAATATTCAAAGGCGGGGTTCTTTTTCCTGTCCCAGTCCTGCAGGTCGTCGTCATAGGTGCCGGGGATGTACTGGGGCACATCCTTGTATAGCTCTATGGGGTATTCCACAAACCGGCGCAGCTGCGCCTTGGTGGTCACCTCTACAATAGATACCATGTTTTCTCCTCCCTTCTTGCGAAGCAGTAACAGTTTACCGCCTTTTCCCCCGGATTGCAAGCCGTATCTGGTCCCGCGCGGGATTTTCGGAAAAAAATCCCCGTCGGGGCGCAAAAAAGGATTCCATATTGTGAAAAAATTTGCTATAATGGCCTTGAACACCCGCCGGGCACGTCCCGGCTTATCACGGAATAGGAGGAATCATTATGATCAGGATCGGTATCATCGGCTGCGGCAAGATCGCGCAGGTGCGCCATCTGCCGGAATATGCCGCCAACCCCCATGTGGAGCTGGCGGGCTACTACGATTTGAACACCCAGCGGGCCCAGGAGATGGCCGCCCAATACGGCGGCAAGGTCTACGAATCCTATTTTGACCTGCTCAACGACCCCAGCATCGACGCCGTGTCCATCTGCGTGGAAAACCGCAGCCATGCGGAGATCACCACCTACGCCCTGTACGCCGGGAAGCACGTTCTGTGCGAAAAGCCCATGGCCGTGACCCTGGCAGAGTGCGAGTCCATGGTGGCCGCCGCCGAGCGCAACGGCAAGCACCTGATGATCGGCCACAACATGCGCTTTGACCCGGTGCACCGCAAGGCCAAGGAGCTGCTGGACGGCGGCATCATCGGCGACATCATCACCTTCCGGGCCACCATGGGCAACGCCGGCCCGGAGAACTGGTCCATGGAGGCCGGGAGCACCTGGTTCTTCGACAAGCAGAAGGCCGCCATGGGCGCTCTGTCGGATCTGGGCATCCACAAGGTGGACCTGCTGCAATACCTTACCGGTCAGAAGGTCATCGAGACCACCGCCAAGGTCATGACTCTGAACAAGCACACTGCCACCGGCGCGCCCATCACCGTGGACGACAACGCCCTGTGCATCCTGCGCATGAGCGGCGGCGCGGTGGGCACCCTGGCCGCCAGCTGGACGGTGTACGGCCACGAGTGCCAGTCCACCTGCCTGTACGGCACCAAGGGCATCATGCTCATCTATAACAACAACAATCCTGCCGCTCCCATCGAAGTCCGGAACCTGGACGGCACCAGCACCACCTACAATATTCCGCCGGAGACCAATTCCGGTGTCATCGACGAGTTTGTGGCCGCCCTGGAGCAGAACCGGGAGCCCGAGGTGTCCGGCAGAGAAGCCCTGTCCACCATGCGGGCCATCTTCGGCAGCATCAAGTCCTCCGAGATCGGCCGCACCGTCTCCGTCAACGACAGCTATGTGAACCATCTGTAAGCAGCAAGCCCCGGGGTTACCCCCGGGGCTTCAGCTTGTCAAAAAATCTTTTTGACAGACCGTATGCATCAAGCCCCGGGGCTACCCCCGGGGCTTGACATTTTTTTGATTCACTGCAAAAACAGGGAAGCGGGACGGTTTACCACCAGCATGTTGTAATACTTCAGCAGGTGATAGTCGTCCTTGTCCAGCTTGATGCTGGAGAGCAACCGGTCGTTTTCCTCCAGCGGCTCCTTGGAGATCAGGGTTTTCAGGGCGATGGGAGCAAAGAACGGGGTGCTGCCGATGCCGGACAGCAGGCCCACGGCGGGAGTACGGTTGTGCATGGGGTTGAGCATGCAGATGTACATTTTCTCCGCCTCGTTGATCTGGTTGGTGAGCACCATGTGGGTAATGGTATCGTAGGGCTTCATCTCGCCGGTGAACAGATGCTGGCACCGGTCCGGCTCCCGGAAGTCGTCCACCCCCAGATACAGCATCACATCAATGCCGTCGCCGGAGGCGGCAGGGGAGAAGCACAGCAGCGACCGCACCAGCTGCCGCACCCGGCCGTCGTAGTAGTACATGTACGCCCGGGGCTGGTTGAAGTAGAAGTTCTTGGGCAGCACGGACTGAGCGTGGAACACAGGGGGTTGGTAATCGATGAAGCATTTCAGATCGATATCCAGGGCCCGGGCAATGTCATACAGCGTCTCCACGTCGATGGTAATGGTGCCGTTTTCATACTTGGACACCGTGGCCTTGCTTTTGTTGATCATGGCCGAGAACTGCTCGATGGTATAGCCCCGGCTTTTGCGGTATTTTTTGATCCGCTGGCCCACATGGTAGGAAAAGGAACCCATTCCGTGCACCTCCTTGTGTTTCTGCCTGAATTGTACCAAACATTTGGTAGGAAGTCAACGGAAAGTTTCCGAATGAGAAACATTTTTTCGGTTCAGTCTCGCTGCTGGAGCGCTGCCAGGTCTATGCAGCGCCCGCCCAACAGCGTGGCCTCCTCCGGGTCGTGGGTCACACACAGGACAGAGGCCCCCGCCGTGTGACGGCGGATATAGGCCGCGGTGTCCCGGCGGCACTGCTCATCCAATCCCTTGAAGGCCTCGTCCAGCAGCAGAAGCTCCGGCCCGCAGCACACCGCCCGGGCGATGGCCACCCGGCGGCGCATTCCGCCGGACAGCTGCGACACCGGCAGGCGGACGCTGTCGGACAGGCCCAGCTCCTCCAGATGCTGTAAAATCGCTTTCTCCGGCAAGGTCCGGCCCGTAACCAGCCGAATGTTGGCCACGGCGGAGAAGTTGTCGCACAGCCGGTCCTCCTGGAACACATAGCCCAGCCGCCGGGGGACCCCGGTGACGGCTCCGGCGTCAGGCGTTTCCAGCCCGGCGACGCACCGCAGCAGGGTGGTCTTGCCCAGGCCCGAGGGGCCCATCAGGCACACCGTCTCTCCCTGCCGCACCGTCAGGCTCACGTCCCGCAGCACCGGGCCGCGGCCGTAATCCTTGGATACATGCGCAATTACCAGGTCCATTACCGTTCCTCCCATGCGGCGAAGCACCGCCGCAGCAGCCACAGCACCAGCTTTTCAAAGCCCACGCTGCATACCACGATTACCACCGTCCAGGCCAGCAAATCCGCCGTCTGGAAATACACCTTGGACTCATACAGCCGCTCACCGATGGAACCGCCCACCACACCGATGACCTCGGCGGCCACGCCGGACTTCCACGACATGCCCAGGGCCACGCTGCACCCGGACAGGAGAAACGGCTTCACCTGGGGAACGTAGATATACCCCAGCCGCCGGGAAAAGGGCACCCGGTACAGCCGGGCCATCTCCAGCAGCGCCGGGTCGGCGCTGCGGATGCCCTGGAGCGTGTTGGAGTAGATCGCCGGAAACACCATGAGAAACGAGATGAACACCGCCAGCTGGCTGGTATTCAGCCAGATCAGACAGATGATGATGAATGACGCCACCGGTACGGACTTGATCACCGTGACATAGGGCCACAGCAGTATCTCCAGCACCCGCAGCCGTCCCGCCGCCACCGCCAGCAGCACCCCCAGAACCAGGCCCAGGCCGAAGCCGCCGCTGATGCGCAGCAGGCTGAAGGCCACCGTAGGGAAAAAGTCCGGCTCCTGCCAGACCGTCCACAGCCGCTGGGCCACCTGCCAGGGGGACGGCAGTAGCAGGTCCATGCCCACCGCCATGGCCGCCCCCTGCCAGACCGCCAGGGCCAGGACCACCGCTATGCACTTTTGCAGGCTCGCGTGCTTCATAGCGTCCTCCGCTGCATTTATTTTCCCATCCAGTAGAAGTCGTCCCCGGGGAGCTTGCCGCCCACGGACTCAGGGTTCTGGTCATACAGCACCTGCAGATAGCCGCTGGCCATGGTCTTCATATTGTCGCCGGTGATGCAGACGATGTTGCAGTCGGGAATGGCCTTTTCGGCCACGGCGGCCTTGACAATGCCGTATTTCTCCACCAGGACGGAGGCCTCGGCGGGCTGATCGTTCAGGAAGTCCACAGACTGGGCGTATTCATTCAGGAGCTTCTCCACCGCCTGGGGATGCTGCTCCAGGAATTCGCTGCGCACCAGCAGCACCGCGGTGATCAGCTGGCTGCCGCCGCCCAGGGCGTTCCACTCCTTGGTCAGGTCCAGGGCCACCCGCAGACCGTCCACCTGACTCCGGGCCACCACCACAAAGGGCTGGGGCAGCATGGCCACGGCGTTGTCCATGGCGGCCATCTGGGCCACGATCTCCGTGGGCTCGCTCTTCCACTCTACGTTGACGTCCCGGCCCAGCTCCAGGCCGTTCTGGGCCAGCAGGTACGTCAGAGCATACTCGGGAGTCGCGCCCTTGCCGGTGGCGTAAATGGTCTTGCCGGCCAGGCTCTTGATATCGGTGACAGTCTCGCCGCCCTTTTCCACGATATACAGCACGCCCAGGGTGCTGACGGCCAGCATCTTTACCTGTCCCTCGGTTTTGTTATACAGCACGGAGCCCAGGTTGGCGGGCACGGCCATGATGTCCAGCTCCCCCTTCAGGAACAGGGGATTCAGCTCGTTGGCGCTGGCAGCCATCCGGAAGTCGATGGCGTTGGCGGTTTTCTGGTTTTCCGCGTCGTCCAGCAGCTTCACCAGGCCCATGGACGTGGGGCCCTTCAGTCCGCCCACCCGAATGGTGACGGCTTCCTCCCGGGGCTGGTCGGGGGCCTGGGGCTGCTTGGCGCAGCCGGTAAACAGCGCGGCGGTCATCAGCACCGCCAGCAGCAGGGATACAAATTTTTTCATGTCGGTTCTCCTTCGTCATATTCTCAAAATTTTGTTTTGCTTGTTAGCACGCTGTTATATTACCACATTAGCACGATAAAGCAAGACCTTTTTCAAATTTTGTAGTGCGGATGCTGCACAACCGTTTTTGCCCCCGCGCATGCCCCGCCGCTCTTGCATTCGGGGCGCGAAACGGGTAAAATAAAGTTTTGTTGTTATTCTAATAAGAATCCGGAGGGATCTCGTCATGCGTTATGACGCCGGAAGCTGTGACGTCGCCGTCGTCGGCGCTGGCCACGCGGGCATTGAGGCCGCGCTGGCCGCCGCACGGCTGGGACTGGACACCGTCTGCTTTACCATCAATATGGACGCCATCGGCAATATGCCCTGCAACCCCGCCATCGGCGGCACGGGCAAGGGCCACCTCGTGCGCGAGCTCGACGCCCTCGGCGGCGAGATGGCAAGGGCGGCTGACTTAGCCTGCATTCAATACCGCATGCTCAACCGGGGCAAGGGCCCCGCCGTCTGGTCGCTGCGCGCGCAGGCCGACCGGCGGCGCTACCAGAGCGTGATGAAGCACACGCTCGAATTGCAGGAGAATCTCCGCGTCAAGCAGGCAGAGGTCATCGATATCGGCGTCGAGGACGGGCGCGTCCGCTCCGTCACGACGCACACGGGTGCGGTCTACGACTGCAAGGCCGTCGTGATCGCGTCGGGCACATATCTCGACGGGCGCACGATAGTCGGCGAGGTTCTGCGCTCATCGGGGCCGGACGGTCTCGCCGCGGCCATCCCTCTGGCGGAGCGGCTGAGGGCGCTGGGGCTTAATATGCGCCGCTTCAAGACCGGCACGCCGCCGAGAGTGAACGCGCGCACCGTGGACTTTTCAAAGATGGAGCTTCAGCGGGGCGACGATGAGATCGAGCCGTTCTCGTTCTCGACGGTCGACGCGCCGCGCAACTCCGCCGTGTGCTACCTGACCTACACCAACGAGCGCACGCACGAGATAATCCGCGCAAATCTCGACCGCAGCCCGATATATTCCGGCGTTATCGAGGGCATCGGCCCGCGCTACTGCCCCAGCATCGAGACAAAGGTGATGACCTTTGCCGACAAGCCGCGCCATCAGCTGTTCATCGAGCCGATGGGGCTGAACACCGAGGAGCTGTACATCCAGGGCTTCTCGTCCTCGATGCCCGAGGAGGTGCAGGTCGAGATGCTGCACAGCGTCGCCGGACTCGAGCACGCGGAGATGACGCGCTGCGCCTACGCGATAGAATACGACTGCATCGACCCGACAGAGCTTTATCCGACGCTGGAGACCAAGAAAATCTCCGGACTTTACGGCGCGGGGCAGTTCAACGGCTCCTCCGGCTATGAGGAGGCCGCGGCGCAGGGTCTTATAGCCGGCATAAATGCCGCGCGGAAGGCTCAGGGTAAGGAACCCTTTATACTTGACCGCGCATCGTCGTATATAGGCACGCTGATAGATGACCTTGTGACAAAGGGCTGCTCCGACCCGTACAGAATGATGACCTCGCGTTCGGAATACAGACTTTTGCTGAGGCAGGATAACGCCGATATGCGACTGACACCTCTCGGTTACGAAATCGGACTTGTCTCCGAAGAAAAATACCAACGGCTTCTTAAAAAGCAGGAGATGATAAGAGCGGAACGCAAAAGGATTGAAGATACTTCGATTCCCCTGACGGACGAGCTGCAACAGCTGCTTGTTTCACGTGGAACATCTCCCTTGCCGCGCGGCGTTAAAGAGGTTGAGCTTTTAAAGCGTCCGCAGATAACATATGACGATTTGACCCCGTTCGACGTAAATCGACCCGATATTCCGCGTGAGATATTCGAACAGGTTGAAATTGAGCTTAAATATGAGGGTTATATTGTGCGGCAGACGGCACAGATAAACGAAATGCGCCGACTCGAGGTGAAAGCTATTCCGCCCGAAACCGATTATAATAAGATAGACGGACTGCGGCTTGAGGCGAGAGAAAAGCTCTCTAAAATACGGCCTATGAATGTGGGTCAAGCCTCAAGAATAAGCGGCGTCTCACCTGCCGACATATCGGTTTTGCTCATTTACCTTGCTAAGGAGGGCAAATAATGTTAAACAGAGATTTGCTTTACAAAACAGCGGAAAATATGGGTGTTAAAATCGACGACGACGCCTTTAAACGTTTTGATATTTACGCCGAACTGCTTTTTGAAACCAACAAAAAATTTAATCTGACGGCGATAACCGAGCCGGACGATATGACGGTAAAGCATTTTGCCGACTGCCTTTCCGTATTTAAATATGTCGATTTCAAAGAGGGCGCAAGGCTTATTGACGTCGGCACGGGGGCAGGCTTTCCGGGACTTGTGCTGCTCCTTGCAAGACCCGATCTTGACGTAACCTTCCTTGACGGAACGGGTAAAAAGCTTGCCTTTATAGAAAGCGTCCTCTCGAAGGTCGGCTTAAACGGCAATATTCTTCACAGCCGCGCCGAGGAAGCGGGAAAAGACCCTCTGTACCGCGAAAAATTTGACTTTGCAACGGCTAGGGCTGTGGCGTCTCTGCCCGTCCTTTGCGAATATTGCATACCTTTTATTAAAAAGGGAGGCTCTTTCATCTCTATGAAATCGGCTTTTTCCGATGACGAAATTTTCTCTGCGTCGGCTTCTCTTCGTATTCTCGGCGGCAAAATAGAGTCGGACAATGTGTTTGATTTGGTTGAAAACACAAGGAGAAGAATATTGATCATAAAAAAGATATCGCAAACTCCGTCAAAATATCCGCGCGCTTCGGCAAAAATTTCTAAAAATCCTTTGGGATAATGGGTTTTAACCGCACCGATACGCGATTTTAGACGAACGAATTTTCTTTACAAGTACACCTTCACGGTGCTATTCTTTAAGCAAGGACAAGCACTGCGGAGGTGATTTTTTTGAAGTCAAAAGACAAAATCAAAACTGCGGCACAGGTGCTACTGCTGCCGCAGGACAGTATTTTGCCGAACCCCGATCAACCGAGGAAACGGTTTGATTACGACGAGCTTGAGGGTCTTGCGCAAAGCATACGGCAAAACGGAATACTTCAACCCGTAACGGTTCGCAGAAGAACCGACGGTAAAAACGTGAAGTTTGAACTGGTTGCCGGTGAGCGCAGGCTCCGTGCGGCAAGGCTCGTCGGACTTACAAAAATTCCGGCAATCGAGACGGACGCAGACGAAAAAAGCTCTGCCGTTTTATCTCTGATTGAAAATCTGCAGCGGCAGGACCTCAACTTCTTTGAGGAGGCCGAAGCTGTCCAAAGGCTTGTTGAGAAGTATTCAATGAGCCGCGAGGAGGCGGCCGATAAGCTCGGCAGGGCGCAGTCCACGCTTTCAAATAAGCTGAGACTTTTGCGGCTCCCCGAGGAAATGCGGTACACAATCGAAAAAGCCGGGCTTACCGAACGTCACGCGAGGGCATTGCTTACTCTCGAAAATGACGTTCAGCGCGAGAGGGCGCTCGAAATTATCACCGACCGACACTTAAATGTTCAGGAGAGTGAGCGCCTTGTCGAGCAAATGCTCAATCGCAGGAAAAAGAAAAATCCCATTAAAGGCATACGTGACATAAGAGTTTTTATAAATACTCTCAATCACGCAGTAGAGGCGATACGCAGGGCAGGTATCGACGCGGACGCAGCCAAGAGCGAGACGGAGGAGTACGTTGAATACACGGTGCGTATTCCGAAAATCGAGCAGATAAGAATTTCTCTGCCCGGAGACGGCGAAGCCGTCTGACAACCTTGTAAAATGCGCCGAACGGTACTACCCCTGCCGTTCCGCATTTTAAATACCCATATCCTTCTCTTTCACACCCCACATCCACAAGCAGAACGGCGGCCTTTTCGGTCGCCGTTTTGCTTTGCGGTTTTTACCGTACGGAAAACGCATATTGTTTCACGTGAAACAATATGGCAAAAACAACGAAATACAATGTTCCACGTGAAACCTTCGATGACTTTCGGAAAATATCACCGAAAATCTGACACAATAATAAAATATCTCTTTGAATTGGGCGATGTTTGTGTTATACTTTAAATAGTGTATTCAAACGGGGTATAAGCCTCTGAAACAGGAGTGATAAATAAGGTATGGCAAAGACCGTTTCCGTGATAAACCAAAAGGGCGGCGTAGGCAAAACGACCACGGCTGTCAATCTTTCCGCCGCAGTCGGCGCTCTCGGCAAGCGCGTTCTGCTCGCCGATATAGATCCGCAGGGCAATTCCACAAGCGGCTACGGTATCAGCAAGAGAAACATTGAAAATTCAACATATGATATGCTCATAAACGGCGTGAAGGCTTCTGAAGTCGTTATGAAAACGAAATTCCGCAATGTCGATTTGCTGCCGTCGGATATGAATCTCGCCGGTGCCGAGGTCGAGATGATAGGGATGGACTCGCGCGAGAGTCTTCTCAAAAAAGCTCTTACCGATGTCTGGGAGGATTACGACTACATTTTCCTTGACTGTCCGCCGTCACTCGGGATAATAACAATAAACGCGCTATGTGCGAGCGACACCTTTTTGGTGCCGATACAATGCGAATACTACGCACTTGAGGGGCTCGCGCAGCTTATGTCCACCGTCCGTCAGATTAAGAGACTTTACAATCCGTCGATAGAGCTTGAGGGCGTGCTTCTGACGATGTACGACGGCAGACTGAATTTGACGTCGCAGGTAGTTGCGGAGGTAAAGAAGTTCTTTCCGCAAAAGGTGTATAAATCAACCATACCGCGTAACGTCAGGCTTTCCGAGGCTCCGAGCTTCGGCGAACCGGTAATGTATTATGACCGCAATTCAAAGGGAGCAGCGGCTTATGCGGATTTTGCAGAGGAATTCATTAAAAAGCAAGCGAGGGAAAACTAATGAGGAGAACTATCGCATCCATATCTGTTTTTATACTTGTCGTATCACTTTTGCTGACCTCGTGCGGGAAATCGCGCACCTTTGAGCCGTCGGGCGTGACAGGCGAAAAGGCAGAGACCGCCAAGTCTCAAAGAGGCGAAATCAAGCTTGAGCCCGATAAATTCACCTTTTACGGCGTACAGATGGGAATGACAACCGACCAGGTTCAGATTTCCGTAGGCAAGGCGGCACAGGTTTACGCAAGAAACGATAAGATGTTTTTGACCGAGGACGTAAAGGTAAACGAATTTAAAAACGGACTCGACAGAGTTGTTTATTACATTTTCAATACAAACAATCAGCTTGTCGAGGTGCAGTATGTGGTTTCCTCGTCCGACGGAGTTTCATATCAGAACGCCGTCACTATCTTCCGCGGCATCTACGGTCCCGACGGAATAGAGATACAGAGCGAAATAGGCAAGCGCGAAACAATTTGGGAATATATGGACGTTTACGTTATAGTCGCGAGAAACGACGAAAAGGACGTTGTAATTTCATATATGCAGAAAAGTCTCTTTGAGACCGAGAATCAAAAGGACGTTGAAAAATACAACGAAACAAAGCAGGGGAGGAAATAAGATGGCAGCCAGAAAAGGCGGACTCGGCAAGGGTTTTGAGGCACTAATGCAGTCAAACACCATGGATGACGAGCTCGGAGAAAAGGCGACGCTTTCGATAAACGATATTGAGCCGAACCGCGGTCAGCCGAGAAAGACATTCAGCGAGGAGTCTCTTTCGGAGCTCGCCGACAGCATAAGAGAGCATGGGGTTTTGCAGCCGCTTTTGGTAAGACCAATGCCCGACGGCAGCTACCGTCTTGTCGCAGGCGAGCGTCGCTTCCGCGCGGCAAGGCTTGCGGGGCTTTATGAAGTTCCCGTTACCGTTCGCGAGATGACCGACGAAGAGGAGAGTGTGTTTGCTCTTATCGAGAATTTGCAGCGTGAGGACCTCAATGCCGTAGAGGAGGCGGAGGGTATAAAAACCCTTATCGACACCTTCGGCTTCACTCAGGAACAGGCGGCTCAAAAGCTCGGAAAATCGCGTACGGCGGTTACAAATTCACTCAGGCTTTTGAATCTTCCCGACAGCGTCGGTTCTCTTTTGAAGGACGGTAAAATCTCAATGGGTCACGCGAGGGCGCTTTTGGCCGTCGAGGACGAGGCCGAGATGAAAAGTATAGCCGATACGATAGTCAAAAACGGCATATCCGTCCGCGAGACGGAGCGACTTGCCAAAAAAGCCGGAAACGGCGGCACGGCGGCGGTAAAGAGAAAGAAAAAACGCGACACCTTTTACGACGAGGTCGAGCTTGCGCTGGCCGGAGTTTTGGCACGCAGGGTTAAGGTATATAACGGCAAGGGTTCGGGCGGCAGCATAGAAATAGAGTTCTTCGGCAAGGACGATTTAAAAAAGCTTGCAGAGCAGCTTGAAGCACTTGAATAATTTGAATTTTAATTTTTCGGAGGAAGAAAAATGCTTGATATTAAGCTTGTAAGAGAAAATCCGGATCTCGTAAAAGAGAACATCAAAAAGAAATTCCAGGAGGAAAAGCTCGCGCTTGTAGACGAGGTAATAGAGCTTGACAAAAAGTTTCGTGAGTCAAAGCAGAGAGCCGATGAGCTTCGTGCCTCAAGGAACAAGATAAGCAAGGAAATAGGCGGCCTTATGGCAAAGGGTCTGCGCGAGGAAGCGGAAAAGACAAAACAAAAGGTTGCGCATCTCGCAAAGGAGCTTGAAGAGCTCGAGGGCAGCGAGGAAACACTCTCCGCAGAAATCAAAAAGAGAATGATGGTTATACCTAACATCATAGGCGACGATGTTCCGATAGGCAAGGACGACAGCGAAAACGTAGAGCTTCAACGCTTCGGTGAACCGTATGTTCCGCCGTTTGAGATTCCCTATCACGTAGACATTATGGAAAAGCTCCACGGAATCGACCTTGATTCCGCAAGAAAAACGAGCGGCAACGGCTTTTACTATCTCTGCGGAGATATTGCAAGACTCCACTCTGCGGTGCTCTCATATGCGCGCGATTTTATGATAGACAGAGGCTTCACATATTATGTTCCGCCGTTTATGATAAGAGGAAATGTTGTTAACGGCGTTATGAGCTTCTCCGAAATGGAAAATATGATGTATAAAATCGAGGGCGAGGACCTCTACCTTATAGGTACGTCGGAGCATTCGATGATAGGCAAGTTTATAGACACCATAACTCCCGAAGCGGAGCTTCCCAAAACTCTCACAAGCTATTCGCCCTGCTTCCGCAAGGAGGTCGGCGCGCACGGCATAGAGGAGCGAGGCGTATACCGCATACATCAGTTTGAAAAGCAGGAAATGGTTGTTGTATGCAAGCCCGAGGACAGCGATATGTGGTACGAAAAGCTCTGGAACAACACCGTTGATTTCTTCCGCTCGCTCGATATACCGGTGCGCACCCTTGAGTGCTGCTCCGGCGACCTTGCCGATTTGAAGGTCAGAAGCCTTGACGTTGAAGCTTGGTCTCCGCGTCAGAAAAAATATTTTGAGGTTGGCTCATGCTCAAACCTCGGCGACGCTCAGGCGAGAAGACTCGGCATAAGGGTTAAGGGCGAAAACGGCAACTATTTTGCACATACTCTTAATAACACCGTCGTTGCTCCTCCGAGAATGCTCATAGCCTTCCTTGAGAACAATCTCAATGAGGACGGCTCCGTGCGCATCCCCGAGCCGCTCAGAATGTATATGGGCGGTAAGGACGTCATAAAATAAGCGTCTTACCCGAAACCGGTATGTTTTTCACCCCCGTTCCCCTGTTTAAAGCGGAAACGGGGGTCTTATTTTTTATTTAAAATCTATGAAAACGTCGGATTTTGACAATTTTCAACGATTTGTTGCAAATTTGTTGACAAAAAGGTGATGATATGTTAACCTTGTTGTACAAAAACGATAAAAAATAAAAGGAAGTGTATGTATGTTTTGTAAAAAATGCGGAGCGCAGTTAAACGACGACCACGCTTTTTGCGCTGCCTGCGGGGCACAAAAAGGAGAAGGAACCGGCTTCTGTGCCAATTGCGGACAGCCGATTGCGCCGGGTTCGGCTGTGTGCGCCGGCTGCGGAGCACCGGCAGCTGCAACGGGAGCATCTACGACAGCACCCACGGGAGCATACGGACCGATGCCCGGAGCAGCACCCTCGGCGGCACCGCAGGTGAGCGATAAGAAAAAAATCGTCGCATTGCTTCTTGCCATTTTCCTCGGGCAGCTCGGCATACATAATTTCTATTTGGGATATACCAAAAAAGGCATTATTCAGCTTTGCGTATCCTTGCTTTTAAGCTGGACATACGTCGCTCCCCTCGCCATTTGGATATGGGCGCTCGTAGAGGGTATAAACGCCTATCAGGGTAAGCTGCCGGATGCAGACGGCAGACCGCTTTCCGACTGATAAACGCCGCATTGCCGGCACAACGGTCAATTAAAGCTCGGGTCGGTGTCTTAACGGGCATCGACCTTTTTCGCTGTAAAATGCGCGCACAAAAGCGGTATTGACAAATTGCCGCTTACGGTATATAATACAAAGGCTGTTTCGACGGCACGGTTTTTGGCGTAAACCGAGTTTTTCCGGTATTCACCTGTCCTTTAACTGTGACGTTCGAGGCGAATATTTTAATGAGGTGAAAAAAATGACACAGGCAGAAAAACAGGCTATTATGAAAGAGTATGCTACTCATGAGGGCGACACCGGTTCGCCGGAGGTTCAAATCGCTGTTCTCACCAAGAGAATCAACGACCTCACCGAGCATCTCAAGGAGCATCACAAGGACCATCACTCAAGAAGAGGTCTTCTTAAAATGGTAGGTCACAGACGTAACCTCCTCGCATACCTTCAGAAAACCGATATCGAAAGATACCGTGCAATCGTTCAGAAGCTCGGTCTTCGTAAATAATTTCGCACTTAAGGCAAGCGGTTTTTTACCGCTTGCCTTGAATTGCTTTTTACGGCAGGCGTAAAGGGCATATAAAATAAAATCCGACGGGGCGTTTATCCGATGCTTTAGCGGTAAATGGAATCTTTAAATTTTCCTCTTAAAGGTCGCATTTATTGCTAAAACCGGAAGTGCCTCTCGGAAATTTAAGAAAAAGAGGTAAAAAAGATGTTTTTCAAAAACTTCAAGGTTTGGGAAACCGAATTTGCCGGCAGAAAGCTCTCGGTTGAGACCGGCAAAATGGCAGGACTTGCAAATGCGTCTGTAATGGTTCGCTACGGCGACACAAACGTGCTTTGCACCGTTACGGCTTCGGCAAAGCCGAGAGAGGGCGTTGATTTCTTCCCGCTCTCCGTTGATTACGAGGAGAAGATGTATTCCGTCGGCAGAATCCCCGGCTCATTCCAGCGCCGCGAGGGCAGAGCAAGCGAAAAGGCGATTCTCACATCAAGATGTATAGACCGCCCCATTCGTCCGCTTTTCCCGAAGGATCTCCGCAATGACTGCTCCGTGGTTGCAACCGTTATGTCGGTTGACCCCGATTGCAGCCCCGAAATTGCCGCGATGATAGGCGTTTCAACCGCTATTGCAATTTCCGATATTCCGTGGGACGGCCCGATTTCCGGCGTTAACGTAGGACTTGTTGACGGCGAAATTGTATTGAACCCGACTCTTGAGCAGAGAGCAAAGACCGATCTTAACCTTACCGTTGCTTCAACGGCAGACCTTGTTGCCATGATTGAGGCAGGCGGCAACGAAATTTCCGATGACCTTATGTTCGACTGCATCATGGCAGGTCACGAGGAAAACAAAAAAATCGTAAAATTCATTCAGGGCATTGTAGACGAAATCGGCAAGCCGAAGTTCGCTTACGAATCCTCCGACCCCGATCCCGAAATTATGAAGGAGATTGAGGACTTCTGCATAGAGGATGTCAAAAAGGCTCTTGATACAGACGACAAGCTTGTCCGCGACGAGGCTCTTTTGCCGATATACGAGGCTGTTCACGAGAAATTTGATGAGAGATTCGAGGGCAATGAGGGCAAGATCGAGGAGATTATGTATCTTGTTCAGAAGCACGTTGTTCGCTCATGGCTCAAGGACGAGCACAAGAGAGTCGACGGCAGAGGCATAGACGAAATTCGTCCGCTCAACGCCGAAATCGACCTCCTTGCAAGAGCGCACGGCTCGGGTTTGTTCACAAGAGGTCAGACTCAGGTTCTCTCGGTTGCCACACTCGGCTCCATGAGCGATTGCCAGCAGCTTGACGGCCTTGACGAGCAGAAGGAAAAGAGATATATTCATCACTACAACTTCCCGTCCTACTCGGTAGGCGAGACCAAGCCTTCAAGAGGTCCCGGCAGACGTGAGATAGGTCACGGTGCACTTGCCGAGAAGGCTCTTCTTCCCGTTATCCCGTCGGTTGATGAGTTCCCCTATGCAATCCGCGTAGTATCCGAGGTTCTCTCGTCAAACGGCTCTACTTCACAGGGCTCTGTCTGCGGCAGCACACTTGCACTTATGGCGGCAGGCGTTCCGATAAAGGCTCCCGTGGCAGGTATTTCCTGCGGACTTATCACAGGTGACGAGGGCGTTTACGGCGACTTTATGACCATGGTTGATATTCAGGGTCTTGAGGACTTCTACGGTGATATGGACTTCAAGGTTGCAGGTACTAAAAAGGGTATAACCGCAATTCAGATGGATCTTAAGGTTCACGGTCTTACTCCCGCAATCATCAAAGAGGCGTTTGCAAAGACTCACAAGGCAAGAAATTATATACTTGACGAAATAATGCTTCCCGTTATAAGCGAGCCGCGCAAGGAGCTTTCAAAGTGGGCGCCCAAGATGCTTACCACCAAGATTGACCCCGATAAGATAGGCGACGTAATAGGCAAGCAGGGCAAGGTAATTCAGAAGATTTGCGCCGAGTGCGACTGCAAGGTTGACGTGAGCGAGGACGGTCAGGTATTTGTTTCCTCGATTGACCTTGACAATGCAAAGAAGGCAATCTTCATTGTCGATACAATAGCTAACGGCCCCGAGGTAGGCGCTGTTTACAAGGGAATCGTTACACGCCTTATGAGCTTCGGCGCGTTTGTTGAGATAGTACCCGGAGTAGAGGGTATGGTTCACATCAGCCAGCTCGACGTTAAGCGCACCGAAAAGGTTGAGGACGTTGTAAATGTCGGCGATGAGATAATCGTCAAGGTTCTTCCGAAGGACGAGCAGGGCAGACTCAATCTCTCTCGCCGCGAGGCACTTATAGAGGTTGAGGGTCTTACTCCCGAAAACGACCTCTCCGAGGAAAATCAGCACAGAGGCGGCAGACGCGACTTCGGCAGAAGACCGCACCGCTCGGATCGCCGATGAAAAAAGAGCCCCGATATGCCGTGCGAGCGTGAATTATTCGGCGCACAGCGAAGGGAAATGCAAAATAAAATACCGTATATTCGGATTTAAAATCCCTCTCGATGTTTTGCCATCGGGAGGGATTTTTTGCGGGTTTTCGGCGAGAAAACACTGTACGTTTATTTTTCGCTTTTCGGAAGTGTAACGAGCATTACCGTGCCGGCTTCCGAGCAATCTTCGACTCGGACGGAACCGCCGTGAAGCGCGGCAATTTCCCATACGAGCGCAAGCCCGAGACCCACTCCGCCGTGCTCTCTGCTGCGCGCCTTGTCAACACGGAAAAACGGCTGGAAAATACTCTCTCTGTACTGTTCGGGGATTCCGTGACCGTTGTCCCTTACGCGTATTTGAACGTCGTTTTCGTTGCAGACTATCGAAATGTTAATTACCGAATCGCGTCGGGTGTAACGGACGGCGTTTTCGGTGAGGTTAAATATCATACGGTAAATCAATGTATCGCTGCCGATTATGAGAGCATCGCCGTCGCGTGTAAGAGATACATTCTTTTCATCGGCAATCGGGGCGAGATCGGCAAAAACTTCATCTGTCATGGGAGCTAACTGTATTTTGTCGCTGCATTTAATGTTGCGAAGCTCGCTCATCTCAAGCAGGGTATTCGTCATCTGCGACATACGTTCCGTTTGCTCTTGTAAAAGTCTCAAAAATTCCGCCGTTTCGGGTTTTATATCTGTGTGTTCAACGGAGAAAAGCTCAATTTGTGCCTGCATTAAGGCAAGGGGTGTGCGCAGCTCATGTGCGGCATTCCCCGTGAATTGCCGCTGCGCCGTGAACCCCTCGTTAAGCCGTTCAATCATATTGTTAAAAGAATGGCTGAATTGTTTGAATTCGGGCAAGACGTCCTTGCTGATTTTCATATCGGACAGATTATTCGGCTGAACTTTTTCCGTTTGCGAAGCGAAAGAACGAAGCGGCTTCAGTGCCTGACCGCTGACAAAATACGCAAGCACACCGCCGAACAGAGTTACTGCTGCCGTTATATACCAATTGGTTGTGTTAAACGACTCTTGAGCACCGTTCACTATGATTGTAAGGTCTCTGTCACCGTCCTCGCTTTCGGGATTAAACGAATCGGGCTCACTGCCCTGCGTATCGCCGCAAGCGGATATTTTACTGCCTATGGAGTCCATATATCGCTTGCCGGAATAGCCGATAAAACAATTCATCAGCACGCAGGTGATACCTATTAAAAATGCGGTCATTATTGTAATTCGCCATTGTAAAGATAAATTCTTCATTTTTTATTCTCCATCACGTAGCCTTCCCCTATGCGATTATGTATCGGGTCGTATCCCAAAGCGGCGCGAAGCTTTTTTCTGAGCGATGAGATGTGAACTCTTATGGAATTGCTGAAGTCGTCTATACTGCTGTCCCAAACGTGTTCAAGAAATTCCTCCTGACTTATCGGACGCCCCTGGTTGAGTATGAGGTATTCGAGAATTTCGGTTTCTTTTCTTGTGAGCGTCAGGTTATCGCCAGAAACGGACGCCTTTCTCAATTTAGTATCAAATAGGAGATTGCCGCAGGACAAGACAACATCGTTTTGAGTGAAACAGCGGAGCGTCAGACTGCGGATTCGTGCCGCCAGCTCGTCCAAATGAAACGGCTTTGTCAGATAGTCGTTTGCTCCTGCGTCAAGTCCGTTAACCTTGTCGGCAACTTCGCACCGAGCCGACAAAATCAGCACTTTTGTGTCTTTATCATCTTTCCTGAGTGTTTTAAGAACGGTTAAACCGTCTTTTTCGGTGAGATTAAGGTCCAATACAACAAGGTCGAATTTCTCTATCGAGAGCATATCCAAAGCACTTTGCCCGTCGTAACAGCAGTCTACACTGTAAGCGAGACGCCTTAAACTGCGTGCGATGGTGTCGCAAAGAGCCTTTTCGTCTTCTACAACTAAAATGTGCATACGCGATTCTCCTGTCTGTTTTTTCAATTATAAGTATTTTATCATAAATTCCCCTGCGACAGCAGGAGCGGCACGAAGTGCGGCGGCGAAAGCC